>Ga0302114_10000619_pt1 | contig 24603 bp, 18 predicted proteins | sample AG5_Surface_MG_FD_203107 | JGI IMG/M metagenome (GOLD analysis project Ga0302114, IMG submission 203107) | Marine microbial communities from Western Arctic Ocean, Canada - AG5_Surface | ecosystem: Environmental > Aquatic > Marine > Oceanic | place: Canada: Western Arctic Ocean | collected...
AGCCGGAAATATCCACCCCCGCCCGAGCTCGATCCCCCGTCGGTTCCTCCGTCGAATTCGACCCTCCACGCCTGCGGGGTCGACCGTGGAGCTCCGTCTTCGACCCGTACCGACCCGACGAGCGCGAGGATCCCGCCGTGCTCCGGTAAGACGTCCAGGGCCAACACGGGGCACCCCGGTTGGCCGGCCGGCGACGCCTGGACCTCGTCGACCAACTCCGCCGGCGGCTTTCGTTCCTTCCCTCTATTAGTTCCCTTCGGATCGTTCCCAACCCCGTTGCCCGATCCGCCGACATCGCCGTCGTCGAACTCGTCCGATCCGAAACCCCCGCCTCCTCCAAAACCTCCGCCGCCTCCGAACCCTCCGCCTCCGAACCCCGGTTGTTTATCGTACACGGACCCGGCCCTAATCGGCCATAGGGATACGCGACCGGTGACGTCGCCGATGGCCACCACCGCCTCGCGTCCCTCGCGCCCGTACGACGCGTTCCCACCACCGCGAGCGGACGATGCCGGGAGCTTGAACCCCACCGCGCACGTGGGCGCGGGTGAAGCCCCTCGTTTCGAACCGATGGGCGGCGGGAGCCGAAAGGTGACGTCCACCTGCGACGATGTCAAATCGTAGACTCGGATACTTCCGTCGACGTATCCCGCTATGATCTTAGGGGACAGGTCAGGGTCACCGCATATGAACGCGATGGGTTTCTTGGGCTCGCCCCGGAGTTTCATCAACGTCGTGGTGTCTTGTTTGGACGTCTTTGAACCTCCATCCGAGGTTCGATCCGACGCGGCGGATAGGATGGAAGTCGGCGAATGAATGGGCGATGAATCTGAAGACGCGCCAGCTGTGCTTTGACCTCCCCTGTGAATGGTGGCGGCGCGAAGCTCCTTCTCGCCGACGACGGCGAAGACGCACCATGGTTCGGCGCCCGCGCCGTGCGGTGACCTGCAGAACGCCATCGTTCCTCTCGCGCCGCGTCGAACTTCTCGGCGTTTGTCTTTAACCGTGGGCGCGTGTAGGCGTCTGAATCGCGTGGCTCCGTCGCCCACGCCGCCGCCTCGCGCCGCGTCCGTGGGATCGAATCCTTCCAGGGACCACAGTGATCCGTCGCAGAAGAGCGCGACGAGCCTCGGAGGGCCCAGGCGCGGCGGCGAGTACGCCAGCTGTGTGCACGGCATCGGCAGGCGGCATTGCTTGAGGACGGCGCCGGTGATGCCGTCGATGGCGTACGCGCGTCGGCCCACGACGCAGACGCATATCGCGCGCGTCGGGTGCCACGCCGTGGATACGACGCCGCTGAGGTCGTCGGGCGTGACCGCGGCGGCGCCCTCGGTGATCCTCGGCCTCTGCGATGGCGAGGGAAGGGTGAGTGTGGTGGAGGGTCAGGTTGAGAGGTGGAAATCTGAAATGACAACGGACAACCGGGGGCATTGAATGCGGTTGGGTTGGGGCGCGGGGGGTGGAAGGGTCGTTCTCGGGAGTGGACGCGTGGGATGGTGATGAACGTACCACCGCGCGCGAGGCTGTCCACCTGGGAAACATGGTCGCCCTTCGCCCCCTCGACGCCCGAGGTTGACCGCGACCTGCTCTGAATTTTCAGATTCTCGGACGAGGAACTTTTGCGTTTTTGGGAAATGTGCCGAGATCCAGAAACCATATCCGCGTGCACCGCACTCATCGCCGCGCGGACCCGCGATGAAGGCGAAGCCAACGCCGACGGGCGGGCTCACGACGCCGGCGAAGTTCCACAGGTTCGGCAAGAGCTTCGAAACCCGCGTCGACGCCCTGTCAGCCAAACCGCCGCTCACGTCCCCGCGATCGACGACGAACGAGCGGCGACAGGCAAACGTCGGAGGGGAGGCGAGGAGGCGGGTGCGGGTGTTCTGGCCCGAGGAAGACGCGTGGTTCGCCGGGTTCGTCGGATCGTACGACCGGGATACCAAGAAGCACACGGTGTACTACGACGACGGGGAGATTGAACGCATCGTGCTGGCCGACGAGAAGGTCGAGTGGCTGAAACCGGAACCCGCGGCCGATGGCGGATCTTCGCCCGCCACGCCCTCCTTGCTCGGCCTGAAGGCGCTGCAGGCGATGGGCGCGTGCGTTCGCGAGGAGGACGTCACCGAGACGGTCACCGAGGAACAGGCCAAAGCCGGCGGCGGGTTCTACAGGACCGAGAAAGGCAAGCTGCGCTGCGGGCGATGCAGGAGCTGCGTGATCAAGTCCTACAAGCGCCCGTGCTTCATGCTGCTGCGACCCGACGAGAAGGAGGCGCGAGCGGGGCGACGGGTCTCGGTGCTCTGGCCCGATGAGAACCGGCGGTTCACCGGCGTCATCGACGGCTACAACGCCGATGATGACGTGCACACCATCGCCTACGACGACGGAACGGTGGAGCACCACGTGCTGGCCGACGAGGACGTCCATTTCATCGAACCGAGCGGCGTTGTCCTTCGCCCGATCCGGATGCTCGCGGCGGAGAAGAAGCGCGTGGCGAAGAGGCGCGTCGCGGTGTTCTGGCCGCTGGAAAAGACCTGGTTCACCGGTATCGTGGACGCTCGTGACGCGGAGACGAAGCAGCACACGATCGTGTACGACGACGGGGAGGTGGAGAGGATAGAGATGGTGAAGGAAAAGGTGAAGTCGCTCGATTGGCCCGGGCACATCAGGTACTTCTTGTTCGGGTTCAGTCCCAGGAACGGCGCGCGGCCCGTCGTCTCGACTTCCTCCTCCAGCGCCTTCCTCTTCTTCGTCTTCGGCCTGTTCTCGAAAACCCGTACCTTCTCGCAGAACAACGCGCACGGGCGGTAAAACTCCATCTCCTCGCCTCCGAAGTCGCCGCCCGCGCCCAGGAACCGTCCGACGGCGGCGCCGGGCTGGCTCGACCCCGACGCTTTCGCGGGCCACACCGCCTTTGCCAGATCCGCGTTGGAGCACTTGTACCGCGCTTTCAGGCTCGAGACCTCGGCCCGTACCTCCTTGGGGTTGAGGTACACGTCGTTGGAGGTGAGGATGATGGCGGTGACGTCGGGGAGGGGGGGTTTCTTGCCCGCCGCGCCTCCGCCGGCGCCGCCGCCGGCGGCCGCCGCCTTGGTCGCCGCGCTCGCGTTCGCCTTGAGCTTTTTCACGATGGAGTCGTCAACCGCTTGCCGCTCGTCGCTCCAGAAGAAGTACCCGGCGTTCCAGTACGTGCTGTTTTGCGTCGCGGCCCACGGGTCTTTGTACTTGCCAGTCATGAACTTGCCGTACGAGTTGGCGTTGACGCCGATGACCTTCTGGAACGAAGAGGCGGTGACGTTGTACGTCTCGATGAACTTGCGGATCTTAGTGCGCAGCGCCTGAGGGCTGAGCCGCTTGACCCCGTCGCCGTCGCACCAGTCCTGCCAGAATTCGTGGTACGCGCCGGGGCGTTCGATGGTCGTCTTGGATACGGGCATGGCGGTGCGGGGTAACTTTTGTCCACTGCGAGCGCGGCTCGGTGTGACGAGGAGGATCTCGCGCGCAGATTTAACAATTTAAACACAGCTGTCATCACTTTAAATTCAGTCGTGTCTGTCCAGGACTGCGCCGTCAGACGGATTTGGCTCGCCAGTATCGCACGGTTCGGTCCACTCCGCACGACGCGAACCCCACCGCCCCGTCGCTCGTCCCAGGCCTCCACCTCGCGCTCACAACCTTATCGTCGTGGCCGCAGTACACGCCCCCCGCGGTGAATCCACCCAACACCACGATACCCCGCGCCGGTCCGTAGTTTTCATCAGCCGCGTTGGCTACGTTAGCGTTGACGCCGTCCGCGGCGTTGACGACGCAACAGACGCCGTCGAACCCGGCGGTGAGCAGGAGCTTACCGCTGGGATCGAGGTCCACGCTTCGGCACTCGCCGTCGTGGAACTTGTCGCTCCACACAGCCGCCGCGCCCGAGTCGGAGTCAAAGTCGGCGCGCGTTCTCGTATCATCCGAAGACACAGTCGAGGCGTATCGCAAGTCGAGGACGGCGACGCCGCCGTCGGAGTACCCCACCGCGACGCGCTCGCCCCTGACGGACATCGCGCTGACCGTGGTCCTGTGATCGCCCCCCGCGGCGCCTCGCGCGTTTAAACGCAGCGTCGGCGGCGTTCCCCACTCGCGAAGGTCCCAGATCCGAATTTCTCCATCCGCCGACGCCGTCGACGCGAAGTTCTCCGTAGATCCCGCACCCGCGAACGAGCCCCAGTCCGCGCACACGCCGACGATCTCCGAGCCGTGCGGCCTCAACACGCGTGTACACTCGTCAGGCATCGAGGCGCCGGCCGCGCCGAGGTCCCATACCCGCGGGGAATAGTCCCCGCCGCCCGCGGAGATCACCGATGTTGGGTTTAGAAATGCGACGCCTCGCACGGCTCCGCCGGGATGCGCCCGTCTGTTCACCCTTGCCTTGCCGTTCACCGCCACCAGCCGCAACGAATCCGCATAATCGTCGGACCACTTCAGCCGCGTCACCCCCACGCTCCCGTCGTTGCCGCCCGTGGCGATGAGCGAGTGCGTCCCGCCCGGAACGTCGCCGCCCCACGCCACGGTATAGATCGAACAGTCGGAATCCCCGTGGACATCCTGGATCCGCAACAGCGTCTTACCGCCGCCGGTGCAGACGTGTACGGTCCGGCCGGACGTGGCGCACGCGAAAACGCCGGCGCCCCCGCCGGGGTTCGAACCACCGACGTTCGTGTTGCAGTTTACGCCGCATACCGAATCCCCGCGCGGGTTCCACGCCAAACACCGAATACCCGCGCTCTTATCCACGCAAGCGGGTTCGTGTACCGGCTGGTAAAACACGGGTGGGGCGGTGGGATCGACGTCGGCGTACGCGCCGATGCGATCGTCATCCAGGAACGAATCGTCATCCACGCCGTGATATGAATCGTCACCATCCTCCAACTCCAAGCGGTCCGTCTCCTCGACGAATGCTTCGCCGTCGGCGACGAACTCCGCCTCCCTCGCCTCCTCCTCCGGGGTCACGTCCCACGCCACGGACCTATCATCGGACTCGACATCAACATCACCGTCGTTCGAACGGGCATCGAGCGCGGCGGTCTCGATGCGCTCTTCCTCCTCCTCCTTGATACTGTCCACGCCCCCGCGCTTCGATTGAACGAATTGCTCGCTCGACGGGTTCCAGGAGCGACCCAAAAGACCCGGTCGCTTCTTCATGCGCTCCAGGCGTTCAATCGCCGGGAAGGAGCTCACCCCGACGCTCGCGCGCATCGAAGGACCGAACGTGGGAAGCGTCCCGCCAAGACCTCGAGACGCCTTGTCGTTAGTCCGAGTACGGGCAATTAGACTCGGGTCGCTACTCACATTCGGGGATGCGTTTTCTTTGGCTTCTTTGGCTTTCGCTCGCTTCTCCAGCTCCCGCGTGGCGCTGAAAAACCTGTGAACCTCGTCGCCCCCGTGCGGATTCGAACCCGCGGCCATGCCGAGGCGTTTTAACAGCCCCGCCGACCGTGGCAGCCGCCGCCCCGCCAACGAGGACGTCTGCGTTAAGTGCGCCACAGCGTGCCGCATCGCCGTCTCCAGCGTCCGCTCGTGTTCGCCCCGTCCAGGGATCGAACCGTAGACCTCGCGGAGCTCATCGACGCACGTGTCGTACGCGATTAAACGCCCGCGGCTCGCGGTCCACTCCGTGTACTCCGGGTGCTCGCTCACCGAGCCGAGCGTGCAGAGGAAGCACAGATCGTTGAATTGCGTCGGGTCCTCGACGTACGGCTCGAGCGCGCTGAGCGCCTTGACGAGCCTGTCCGCGACGTCACCGCCCTCCACGTGCGTCGTCTCCGCGTCATCTCCGTCGTCTCTGAACGACACCGCGGATGTATCGGACGCGTCGAGGATCTCAAGGAACGCCTGTCGGCGAAGCGCCGCGAGCATGCGTCGATGGTTGACTCGCGGATGGTCGGCGGTGGGCGCTATGAAAGCCTCCGCCGCGGGCCAGTCGCCCGTCAGTACGAGCCTGCGGAGGAACGCGAGGTCGTCGCCGAGTCTATCCGCGGCGGGACCTCGGTGTCTGAGACGTGAGGATGACGTGAAGATGAGATGACGGGTCAGCACAGGACGTCGAGTGGGCGCGTGACGGGTTGGGAAGTTTGAATCTGAGTGAGAATCTGAGGTGCCGTGCGGGTGGGTGGGTGTTGAGCGGGCGCGTACCCCGTCTCCTGTTCGAGCGCGCAGAGAGTCTGCGCCAGGCCCGCGTCCTCGAGGAAGTCGTGGAGCATGTATACCACATCGTCCCGCCACCCCTCGGGCAGCGGCGGCAGGCTCACCGTCATCGTCGCACAGCGCTGACCGATTGTGATTTGAGCGAGCATTTTTTGTTGGTGTAGGAATTTCTCGATGTGTACGCCTATTTAGTCTGACTTTATTCCAATTGCACACGCCTCGGAAATGCCTCTTTTATATTCGTCTCGTATGGGCATTTCAACCTCTACCAGTCCACGCGTGAAAACCCAACACGTCGACTATCGTGAGCCTCACAGCAACCACCGCGTTGGACAGGAAGGGAGTCCAGTTGCGGAACACGGAGACGAGGCAGACGCTAGAAGACGCTTCCAGCACGAACGGCGCGCTCGAGGCAGCGGCCTCCAGTGCATGAGCGGTTCGATACGCGACTCCAAACGCATCGCCCTACGCGCCGCACGAAAGATTTATCGCGAGACGATGTCTGTGTCGTCGTCGCTATCGTCGGTGGGAGTCTTTCCGATGGGCGCGCCTGGCTGCGCCGTCTTTCATAACACCGCGCGTCTCTCCACCCCGAGCGCGATGCTCCACCACGCGATCGCGAGCCACCGCGCGGCTCCCGCGCGATTCGTCGCGGGACGTCGCAGGCCCAACATCCCACCGTCGGCGGCGGTGCCGTCCCGCGGGTTCGCCTCTTCGTTCGTGACGTCGCATCGTTCATTCCTCGGTCAATCCAACGCGTCCGCCGTGACACCGCGCCTCCGCTCGTTGATGATCGCGCGCGCCGAGGGTAACGCCGGATCCGGCGCGGGCGCGCGCACCGCACAGAAGCGCGGCAACGCGACTGGCGAAGGCAATTCATCCAAGCAAAAAAGCGGCGGCGGCGGCGGCCGCGGCGCCGTCAACGGCCGAGGCAGCCGAGGCGGCCGCGGCGGCCGCGGCGGCAGGGGCGGCAGGGGCGGCCGCGGCGGCCGCGGCGGTAGCAAGTCCGCCGGATCCGCCAAACAGAACGGCGGGGGACCGAAGTCGAAGAATAATCACGTCGTCCCTAGCGAGACCCCGTCGGGCCGACCCTTCCTCACGAAGCGCGACGGTTTGGGTGCCGACCGCGACGCCATGAAGCTCGCGAAACAGACGTACCAGAACGCGGTCACCGCGCTGGCGATCAAGCGTCAGCACGTCAGCTTCAACGCCCACGGCCCCCCGCACAAGCGCGTGTTCAGCTGTCAGTTGGCGATCACCGCGCCGGACTCGTGGAGGGAGCTCGGGTTCATCGGGAGGACCGGCGACGCCGTCGCGAACGCCGCCGCCGCGGGTGCCGACGGCAAGGGCGCCGCCGCCGTCGTCGACGGCACCGGGAAGCTATCGGGCGAGAAGGTGACGGAGATTTACGGCGGCGGGCTCGACTTTAACAAAGCCGAAGCGCAACGCCTCGCCATCCTCGACGTTTTCCAATCTATGAAGATCGTCTCTCAGGGCGCGATCGACGCGCACGATCCCCCGAACGTCGTGCGCATGGTCAAGGACGCGCTCAAGGCGCAGCAGAAGGAGCGCGCGGACGAAGGCAGGCTCATGCTCGAGCTCGTCAACTCGAGCAGGCCGGGCGTCGAGTACAAAAACGCGCGAGGGGGTAAGTGGGAGGCCACCGTGTCCGCCTACGTGGACGGCGGTAAGAAGGTTGAGAGCGTCGGCGCCGGGGCGGGTAAAGGCGACGCGGAGGACGCCGCGTACGGCGCGCTCGTCGACGGCGGCGTCTTGAGGGACGTCATCGGCGCCGGGCGACACGACGCTATCCGAAAACTCGTCGAACAATCACCCGGTGGCGGCGCGGCGGCGCTGCGGGTCCCGCCGCTCCCCGATGACGCCATGGACGCGCTGATCGAGGCGATGGGCACGCCGGAAGACCACGACGCGAGGATGCGCGCGTGGAGGGACGCGGAGGAGCGCGCGATGGAGCGGTACATGCTACGAGCCGAGGAGGAGGAAGCCGCCATCGGAAACGACGCGAGCAAGGACGGCGGGTATCGCCGCCGGAAAGAAGGCGCATCCTCCGGTCCCCGCTACGCCGTCTTGGACGACGCGGCGCGCAAGGAGGTTAACGACCGGTTCATCGCCGAGGAAGCGCTACTCGCCGCGGCGGTCGACGCGGACCCCACCGGCGCCGAGGCTAAGATGCGCGAGGTCCGCGACAAGCTCCCGATTAAGAAGATTCGCGAAGAGCTGTGCGAAGCGCTCAAGACCAACCCCGTCGTGGTGGTCTCCGGCGGCACCGGCAGTGGTAAGTCCACGCAGTGCCCGCAGTACATCCTGGAGGATGCCATCGCGAACGGACGTGGGCCGGACACGCGGATCGTGGTGACGCAGCCGAGGCGAATCGCCGCGGTGAGCGTGGCTGAACGGGTAGCCGCCGAACGAAACGAACGCGCGGGGAACTCCGTCGGCTTCAGCGTGCGTCTTCACGGGTGTTCGCCTCGCGATGAGGGCGGCAGCGTGGAGTTCGTGACCACCGGCGTCCTTCTACGACGGCTGATGCGCGATCCGGGCCTCCGCGGGATCTCTCACGTCATGATCGACGAAGTTCACGAGCGCGACATCAACACCGACTTCTTACTGGTGCTCCTCAGGGCGCTGCTCCGTAAGCGCCCGGAGCTGCGTGTGGTTCTGATGTCCGCGACGTTGGACGCGGAGTCGTTCTCGGACTACTTCGCGAGACGAAGCGGCCTGGACTGGGGCGAGGACGGCAAGGCTAGGTCTGGCGGGTCTGACTTTTCAGTCGGCTCTGTCGACTTGACTCAAGATTCCCAGTCTAAAGCCGCGCCGTTGCTCTCCGTTCCCACTAAACCCCGGCACCCGGTCGAGATGTTTTACCTCGAGGACCTCGCCGCTGGGCTGTGCGACGAGGACGACGAGACGTGCGAGACGCCCGAGTACACCGCCGACGTGGACGATTTGGAAACCGATCCGGATGCTCCGGAGACGCTTCTCGTCGCGGACGACTCGCAGGCGCCGCCCGAGTTCGCGCTCGACGACATGGGCGAGACCCTCGCCAAGGCGCTTCTAGAAGCACAGGACGAGCTTCTGGAACGTGAACTGGAAGAGGCGCTCGCGGAAGAACGCGCGTCCGACGCCCTCGAGGCGGACGAGGACGACGAGGAGGACGAATCAGACGCAGACGAGGAACTGAGCGAATGGGAAGAGCTGGAGGTGGAGGTCGAAGGCGGCGGCGCCGCGAACTCGACCCGGCGCGTCAAGGGCCGACACGGACGCCTCGCGAACAAGGTCCGGACCCTGCGAAGGGCGGTCGAGATGCGAAGGGAGGCGCAGGGCGACGACGGTCTTCGACCCGTGACGAGTCGGTCGGCTCGACAGGCGGCGCGCCGCGCCCGCAAGATGGGCGGAGGAAAGGGCGGCGGAAAGGGCGGCGGTAAAGGAGGCAAGGGTGGGGGTATCGCGGATAAACGCGAGCGCGAGGAGCTCGTCGTCGCTCTCGCCGCCGAGGTGGCCGCGCAGGTCTCCGCGGCTGAGCTCGCCAAGGGGCGAAAGGGTTCCGTGCTGGTGTTCCTCCCCGGCTGGGACGAGATCAAGGAGTGCATGAAGGTTCTCGAGAACTTACCCGCGGCGCAGTACGACGCCCTGCGGGTCATACCGCTGCACTCGCAGGTGCCGCAGGAGGAGCAGCAGCTGGTGTTCTCACCCGCGCCGGAGGGCAAAATCAAGGTTATCCTCGCGACGAACATCGCTGAGTCCTCGGTCACCATCGACGACGTTTTGGTGGTTGTGGACTCCGGCTTGGTTCGCGAGATGAGCTACAACCCGGAGAGCGCGATGAGCACCATGGGCACCGTGCCCACCTCCCGGGCGTCCGCGACGCAACGCACCGGCCGCGCCGGCCGCGTCGCCCCGGGCGTCTGCTACAGGCTCTACTCCAAGGCGATGTTCGAAGCCATGCCCGAACGGCCGACTCCGGAGATTCAGCGAACCGCGCTCGAGGCGACGTGCCTGCAGACGTGCTCGATGACCAACTCCGGGGTCCAGGCGTTCCTGGCGGAAGCCATGGACCCTCCCGCGGAAGAGACGGTCACGTTGGCGATGGACCGGTTAAAGACGCTGGGCGCCATCGCGGAAGTCGACGGCGCCATCTTGGAACGAGCTCGCCGCCGCGCCGACGCGGAGGAAGCCGGCGAGACTGTCACCGAGAGTGAGTTCGATGCTGACGTGGCTCTCGGATCCGATTCGCCGACAGACTCCACCCCCGCGGGTATCAAAGAGGTTCTCATGCCCCTCGGTAGCTTGCTCTCGCAGCTTCCGCTCGATCCCGCGACGGGTCGCATGCTCATCATGGGAGTCACCGCGCAGTGCCTGGATCCCGTGCTCACCGCCGCCGCGTGCATGAGCAGCCGGGATCCCTTCATCGTCCCCACCGGCGCGCGCGACGAGGCGCAGCGCGCGCGTAGGAGCTTCAGCGAACGATCCGATCACCTCGCGGTGCTCCGTGCGTACGCGGAGTGGCGCGCGGTGATGGCGGAGGAAGGGTTCGAATCGGCGTGCCAGTGGTGAGTTTTTCTTTTTTTGGATTTCCGTATGGGCGATTAGGCTGACGTCGTGTTTGGTGTACAGGGCGCGGGATAACTTTTTATCCATCCAGGGCTTGCAGAACCTCACCTCTCTCCGTTCGCAGCTCCTGGACGAGCTCGTGCGCACCGGTTTGGTGCGACGGGATGACTTAGGGTACGACAGGCGCAACAGGGAGCTACGGGGCGACGCCGAGGTGAACAGACACGCGGGTAACGAGTCCCTCACGTTGGCGGTGCTCACCACGGGATTGCCGGGTAACCTGGCGAGCCGGCGGAGCATGGCGCACTTCGGCGTGATGCGCACGCGCTTAGAGGAGAACGCGGGTCTGCACCCGGCGTCTGTGTCCTTCACCAGGGCGCCGCCCAAGCGCAGAAGCGAGCAAACCGCGCTGCCGCAGTGGTTTCTGTATCGCGAGATGGTGCTGTCCTCGCAGGTGTTCCTCCGCGACTGCAGCGCGATCAACCCCGAGCAGTTGGTGCTCTTCGGGGGAACCAAGATGGCGCCGCCGCCGGAAGTGGCGCACACAGCTGTGTCGGCACCCTCGGCACCCCCACCCGCGTCCATCGAGGAATATTCCCTCGACGAACCTCCACCCTTGCTCAACGCCGACGGCACTCCGTCGATAACGCTCAAATCCAAATCGCGATCGAGCGCGGACCCCCCGTCGTCGGTCAACGAACCGTTGGGCGCCGCCGTGCTGGACGATTGGATCCTCGTCCGGTCCACGTGCGCGGACACGAGTGAGCTGCTCGTGGACGTCAGGCGGGAGCTCTACGCGGCGTTGGCGCACAAAGCCATGGCGCCGCGTAAGCCCCTCAACGCGAGCCAAACGGCCATCGTCGACGCGGTTGCCGCGACGCTTCATATCGTGGAGAACCGCAACGCGAGCGCGTTGGCGTCGCTTCGCCGGCGTGAAGGCCCGCGGAGGGACGGCGGGGGTTTCGAGCGCGACGGCGGCGGGTTCCGGGATACATTCGACGCCGGTAATAGGGACGGGAATAGGGCGGGGTTCGGGTTCGCGACCCGGGATTCCAACGGACGAGGCGGACGAGGCGGCGGTCGCGGTCGGCCGGGGTTCGGAGATGACAGGCGAAAGTTCGGTGGGTTGAAGCGCGACGGGGATGGGAACTTCGTCAGGGAATTCGGTTCGTCCTCCTCCTCGAAGTGATCACTCGTAAGAGTCTTAGTCGCCGATTGAATGATTGCAAGGGAATATTATTTGGGTATAAATTTTCTCAGCTCGCGGCGCTATATTCTATTATTTTATGTCGTCTGTTCAGTGGTTTTTTAGGCTTCTGTGTTACCATTTTTGGCTTTTTGTGGACCGCGGGTCCGGCTTTTCCGAAATAAATATCATGACTAAATGCCACGTACGTTCCACGTCTGAATAAAATGACGTGTGCACGGTCCACGTTGGACATAGATTTTGGGAATCAGAAAAATATCCGAGGGTGAACCTTCATAAAATTCCATTCATCTCGAGATGGATTCCACTTGCGCGGCGTCTGTGTCTTCCTCACATATGGAGTTTGTGTCTGACGGAAATCCCGGGAACTCGGAGCGCTGTGAGCCTCGGAATAACTCTCTCTCATAGGAAATTATTGTCAAAATGCACACTTTCAAACTTCGGAAAGCAGACTCGATGTTCATACGCACTTTTGGTTTTTCCATTTTTGTCGTCTGAACCGCGAGTTATTCCTGGGTCACGTTATTAGCACTCGGCGGAGGCGGGAACCGCACGGCACAGTCGAGACGCGCGTGCGGGCGCGCGAGGAGCAAGGAAGGCTCCGTCGACCGGTCACATCTCTTCTTTGCGAAGTCGGGCGACCACCCGCGGCGGCGAGGGACCCGGATACGTCGGAAGTCGCCTCGATCACGCTCGGAATCGTCAGGGGGGCCAAAGATTCGACATAGATTCGACAAGCCCCTCTCTCTCTCTCTTTCACCGCATCTAGCGCGAAAGGTCGCGTCGGTCGGGACGGTGAGAGCGCCGCCAGTCGCTGAACGGCGCCGTGGATTCGCGCGTAGGGTGTGTTTACTTCGGAACGGAGTGCGGATCACGCACACGCGCGTGAAAACCGTCCGCGCGGCGCGGTAACTGACTCGCCCGTCCCTTCGCGCATCACGTGGTGAGATCGGCTGGGCAGAGGCGCATCTTGAGAAAACGGAGCGGACTCGGTGTTCGGCGGCGTCGAGATGTGGGGTAACTTCTGCGCCGGGCGCGGCAAGAACACCAAGCTCGACAAGATCCTTGGGGAGGATCCCTTCGAGTCCTCGTGGGCGGAGCAGGTGTCGCTCATCAACAAGGCCATCTTCCAGGCGCCCGCGCCGTCGTACTCAAAGAGGTGAGAGCTTCTCGGACTTTCTTCCAGACTGGCCCGCACTGGTCCCTTGCGCGCCTTTTTTTGCACTGGAGCGCCTCGCGCCGCGCTCTCGGCGGCGACCACCCGGATCGCGCCGCCATTTCCCACCGCCGCTCGGATCCATCCCGAGTGTCTCGAGTTGACCCGCGATCGCGCGCGATTCCCGGCCCGAACCCGTCCGTACTCGTCGCGCGCACCCTTCGCTCCATCCCAAACCCGAGTCGGTCAGCCCTCTTGCCCAAGCGCGAAAATCAAAGATCTAATCTTCCCCTCCTCTACCCTCCTCCACCACCACAGCGTGCATCCGTGGTCACCCGCGGACTGCGTCTACCTGGACAGCATGAGCGGATACCACTTCCCGGCGGTCATGGTCCGGTGCAAGCGCGCCCCCGCGACCAGGGCTATCCTCCACTGCCACGCAAACGCCTGCGACGTCGGGTAAGTTCTTTTTAATTCTCGTATGGGCAATTAGTTGACTGACGTCGTGTTTTTTTAACAGTCACATCTACGAGCTGTGCCAGCGCGACGCCGAGTGCTGGCAGGCGAACGTGCTGCTGGTGGAGTACCCTGGGTACGGAACCTCCCCTGGTGTCTCGTACGAACGCAGCGTGGACCGGCACGTGATGTGCGCGTACGAGTACTTGGTCGCCGACTTGGGGTACAAGCCGGAGAACATCGTGCTCTTCGGTAGGAGCCTCGGGAGCGGGCCGGTGTGCAGGCTCGCGGCGAGGCTCCAGGACGAGGGCGAGCGCGTGGGCGGGGTGATCCTGCACTCACCGTTCATCTCGGTGCGTGAGGTTGGGATCTCGCTGCTCGGGCACGTCGCCAACATCATCAGCGATCGGTGGGATAACAGGACGCCGTTGCGAGTCGTGAAGAGCAAGGTGAGTTTATTTTAATTCTCGTATAGGCAATTGGACTGACGTCGTGTTTTGTTTACAGGTGCTCATCATACACGGAGCGTCGGATGAAGTGGTCCCGTTTCGGCACGCGGAGGTGCTGCGGGACGTGCGTAAAGCGCACGGGCTGCCGTGCACCTTCTTCCCGACGCAAGGCACGCACAACTACTTCAGCTATTACCGCGATTACCTGCAGCCGGTTGAGAACTTTCTCGGCGGGCTCGAGGTTCGAAACGCGGCGTCGACGCCCAAGCCGCTTCCGCCGCTGCCCGACCCGCTGCCCCACGCCAAGTACTCCAGGGCGCAGGTACGCGAGATGACGGATCGAAGGCGGCGCATCGCGGCGCAGGAGCACGAGCGCGCGACACGGTCCAGCGAGGCCACGTCGCTGGTCCGCGACGTCGCCGGGCTCATGCGGGGCGACGACGACGAGCGCGAGCACGAAGGCCGTCTCACGCCTCTCGACGAAGCGGTTAGGCCCAGCCGGCGATCGCCGAACTCGACGCTGGAGTCGACGCAGGCGCTGGACGGCGCCGGGGCCGGCGTGAACGGGGGCGCGGGGTACTCCTCCGAGGAGAACGCGCCGGTGAAGTGGAGCAAGAAGAGCGGGGATGGCGTGGGCGCCAGGCGGACCAAGGGTGCCATGGCGGGCGCGATTGGGTTGATGGACGGCGCGGCGCGGGGGCCGAATTACGTACCGGGCGGCGCGTCGCCGGTGGCGTTCATGTCCCCGGGGCGGCCGACGATCACGCCGATGTCACCGACCCGACGGAGCACCCGGTCGCTCGGCTGATACGACCACCTAATACTCGCAAACACGTGTACTTATCATTAGGAGTGAATCAAATCTCAGTTGTTAAAAAGAATTGCGTTCAAGCTCGCGTCGATCGGCTCTCACGCGATGAGCCTGAGGAGCTTGCCGGAGAGCTCGAAGGACTTGCCGGTCTCCTCCAGGCACCGGTCCTTCTCCTCCCGGCTCCACTTCTCCGCCGCGTCGTTGAGCTTCGCCTTGGTCCGCGTCATCTGCGCCTCCAAGCCGCCGGGTTTCTCCCACTTGTAAAACGCGAGCTCTTTATCATCTAAGATCATCTCGCTCACCTTGCGGCCGATCATGCGTCCACCCGCGCTGTGCGCGAAGTACACGTTGTAGAAGTGGCAGATGAACTCGGGCGGCGCGGTGGTGCTGAGGTCTTTGAGGAACTGCGCGTACTCCGCGCCCGGTCCGTCGGCGACGGGCGCGGTCATCTGGTACGTCTCGCAGAACCAGTCGATGTCTGCGGCGAGAACCTCGGCGCGCTCCAGGCCGGTGTCGACGAAGTCTCCGTACATCGGGGATGCGCCGGACGCGACGATCTGCTCCATGGCGTCGTACACCGCCTTGGACTCGACGAGGAAGCGGAGGTAGCCCTCTTTCGTGGGCTGCCACTGCATCATCGGCTTGGCCTCCTTCGCGGGCTCCGCCTTGCCCTCCTTTGGCGCCTGCTCCCTGGTGTGCAGCTTCATGGCGACGAAGCGCATCTCCTCGACGAAGCCCTTCTTCTCCCCGGGGCGACGGTCGCTCATCATGCCTCCGTGGCCGTGGCCGTGCCCCCCCTGCGCGGTCGCGGCGCCGCCGCCCGCGGCCATCTCGCCGTGGCCGTGGCCGGCGGAGTGCGCCCTAATCGTCATCCTGGCGGAAGACGTCGACGCGGTCTTCGTCGAAGCGGTCTTCGCCTTGGCGACGGCGCGAACGCCGGCGACGGAACCGATGAGGCACGCTGACATTGAAGCGGACATCCTTTGATACAGACGTACGTGTCGATGTACGTGTCGGTGGACTCGCAACTCGAAGTGAGTGGCCCCGAGACGCGTCCGATGAAGGTAAAAGATATTAGCGCCTTGGTTCAGCAAACTGTCGACGTCGACACTCTCTTCCAAGACACTCTCTCAAAGTCCGGCCATGCATGATGAAAAACACGACCGACCTCGAAAGTATCCGTGGCTCGCCGCGAGCCAACGCAAATGTCCGGCCGTCGGAGTTCCGGAACCGTGAATCGACGGTCTAACGGTAATTGCGCTCCCGCCAAAATTTAAACCGCCAATCGGGGTTCAACACACGCCGAGCTGTCCAACCCTCGGCGCATTGACTCGATTTTAAGGTTCGAATACACTCCACATCGATCGTGCGCTTTTGAAACTACCAATGGCCGAGCGTTATCTGAATTTGGATTGAATTTGAATTTTTGGCGCGAATTTTGGAACGCGATTGGCCTCCGCTTTTACGATACGGTGTGTCCGACTCAGCGAAGTTTATATGAAGGCATTAACTCAGCATTAAACGCACAACTTGACGCCCAACTTTTCCGAAACCTTTTCCGAAATATCTTACCGAATCGCGGCAAAAATATCTCTTTTTCCGGAACGGGTCGGTCGTAATTAAAACTTAGTCTCGGAATCGACCCACAACCAAAACCGAGACCCACAACCAATCCACTCATCGGCGCGCGGTGACGAACGACGCCGTTGGGCGTGACACGGCCGCGATGGCCGACGTCGACGCCGCGCTGGCGTTCCTAGCTCCCGACGAGACCGGTACGTGTTCACCGCGGTTACCCAAACGTGCTTGGACGCGCGTGGACGACGCGCGCCCGCGTCCCTCGGCTCGGAGCTCGCCTCAGATTTTAAAGTTTTGAACGACCAATCTACCCTTCGTCTCCCGTCGCTTCGTTGTCCCTCGATCTCGCGCTGACCATGCGATATCCCCCCCGTCGATCCCTCCACCAGGTGCGGCGCTCCTCGCCAGGGTACTGATGGATCCCATGCTGACGGGAATACCCTTCGTGGACGCGCATGGCGCCCTCCGCCCCGGCCAACTCCTCGAGGTGTGCGGCGTCGGTGGATCGGGCAAGACTGAGATTCTCATGCAAGCCGCGGTGCACGCGGTGACGCCGCGGCGACGCGGAGGCGTGGCGTTCAACGGCTGCGAAGCGTCCGTGCTGCTCATCGACCTCGACGGCAAGTTCGACACCCTGCGGCTCATCAAGATCCTCACCGGCAAGATCCGCGATACCGTCGACGAAGCATCAGCACGCGCGTACGGAGGAACGCATTCCGCCGACGCATCTACATCGTCAACATTCCCGGGCTTTCACCCAGGCTCGCAGACCCAGCGACGCGATGACGTGCCGCCCGAACGAAGGTACGCGCACCCGTACGGCCACGATGAGGGCCCACCGCCTCGGTCCGACGCCGATCGCGCGGCGCTCCGGGACAGGATATACGTCGAGTGCATGGGACGCTTCCAGACCATCCGGTGCCACTGCTCTTTAGACTTTTTAAAAGCGCTCGCCGTCGCGGAGCGAGTGTTTCAAGAACGAGAACGAAAGGCGAAGGAAGCGGACGTCACATCGAACTCAACCCCGCCCGAGGATTCATCAACGTACGGGTACGGGGGAGGAGTCAAACACGGGGACACGCACGCGCGACGACTGCTGTTGATTGACAACGTCGCCGCGTTTTACTGGCTGGACCGAGCCAGTCGACGCGAACAAGGCGCCCCGCTGAGCTTAAGGTCGGTACATCACGCGTCCGCAGCTCGGCTGCAGGAGCTCAGTCGACGGTGCAGGGCTCCCATCATAGTCACCAAGGCGACGACATCGAGCGCGGAGTCCACGAGCGGCACGTCCGTGGTCAACCAGGCGCAGCGAGAAGGAATGCATCGGGGCCAGCCGGGAGGAGGAGGAGGCAAGCCGCTGGGGCAGGCGAGGGAACACAGGGACTTTTTGCCGCAGCAGTGGACCAGCGCGGTGACGCAGCGGTTGGTGCTGGACGTGGAACGAACGCAAGGGGAACGAAGGACGCAAGGGGGAAATACGGTGAGCAGGCGGCCGGTGAGCAGGTTCGAGGGCGCGGGCGGGTACGGCAAGTCATTCGTCGCCAGGTGGGAACTTCCGCGGGGTCGACCCGGGATGCGATACGACGTAGGCGACGCCGGCATCCAGTGTCGCGCGTGAGTAATTAGACTAGACGGACGCACTCATCAGTGTTTCAAAAGCATGTGTACGCAATTACAACAGTCAGACCGGCCTAGGTTCAGTAGTGCCCTCAGCCCGTCAGCAAAACTTGTCTGTGTTTCGAGCGACCTCCTTCGGTCGCTCCCCGTTTTTGTGAGACGATTATAATCCCCGAGAGCCCGTCGCCGCGCCCACGGACGAAGATGTTCCTTCGTCGTCCGCTTCGCGGCGCGAGTTTCTGCTCTCTCGGCCCATCGTCCCTCACCCTCTTCACCCTCTGTCCGGGTTCTAAACCCTAACCTTTGTTAACCTCTTCACCCTCTCAGCAGTACACGGCTGTTCCGAGCGACGACTCCATCGGCTCGTCGAAAAACCCGTGCGAATCCAGCGGCCCCGTGGGCGACGGGGTGAGAAACTCGCGCCCATCCTTGCCCCCCTCGCACACCAACTCGTCGTCGCATCCCGGCCCGCCGACCTGGATGCTCCCCGGCATCGCGGTGATGACGGTGTCCACGTCCCCGCCGGGATAGCCCTCGTACCCGACGCCGCCCGCGGGTGGGTGCGCGTGCTGCACCGGCAGCGCGTCTTTGTAGAGGGCTAGAATTTTGGACATGATCGGTCCGAGTTCGTCGCACTGGTACCCGGTGGCGACGGCGAGTTCGTTGGGCCAGACGGGGTAGATGTTGAGCTGCAACCGCCCGGTCGCGATGATGGCGGCGGCGAGCTGTGAGGCGGACCCGGCGGACGCCGCGAGGTGCGCGTCTTGGAGGCAGATGGAGTGCAGGTAGCAGCACAGCTTTTGTAACTGCGCCGCGCACGCGGGGGTCCAGTGTCTGTCGCCCACGTCGTCGTACGGGAAGGTTCCGCCGTCGGTGACGGCGAAGACAGCCTCGAGGAAATGCGCGGACACCACCATGGCGAGATCCCACTCGAGCTCTATGAGCACTGTGTTGGAGAGAGGGTTGGGTTGGGAGGTGAGTGGTCGGCTCTTGCGGGGTGATAAGTTTTTTTGAAAAGGTTTTTGGTTAGGGGCCAGAGGGGTGGGGCTGGCGCGGGGACTGGGGACGCACCTGCGAGCTCCATTTTCTTGATGATCTCGCAGCTGTACACGTTGCTGGCGCACTTGCGCAGCTTGGGGAGGGACGGAACATCCTGCTCGACCTCCTCGTATTTGACTGAAGGCGGAGATGGGGAAGGGGGTGGGTTTGTGAGTGAAAAGAGTTCAACACTTTGACGAGAGGATGACTTTTTTGGAATTGTGGAGGTGGGGAGGCGGCGCGCAATCGCGCCGCCAGGCCGACGATGTCGATCGATCGGGGCAAAGCGCCGAGTGCGATCGGAAGATCACGAGTTGATCGACCGACTCGCGCGGCCTCGTCGGCCCGATCGCGGATCGACATCGTGGGCGGCGCCGCCAAAGCCCGCGACCCTTTGGGGCCGAAAAGTCGGCCCGAAAACCACCGGGAGAACGAGTGAGTGAGAAATGGGAGTCCGGCCGGACACTCACCGGCAACCTCCAGGCAGCACATCGCCACCAGCTGGAGTGAGGTCTTCGGCACGTTAACCTTGCTCAGCACGCGATCCTGTCGTGAGAGGAGGGGCATGGATGGTCAGTTTAGTGGGTTTCCAGGCGATCGGGGGCGTCGAGGGGACGAACGGGTCGTCGCACTCGACATGCGACGCGTAGAACGGGAAGGGGGTCGGGCCGGGATCTGTAAAAAAACTCACCATGTACTGCACCGCGAGGTCCGCGGTGGTGGGCCCGAAGCCGAAGTCAGCGCACACCTCGAGTATCCACTCGATGAGCGTGGTGCGGTATTTCATGTGCCGCGCGGTGTTGGGGTCGAGCCTCCATCGCTGCTTGGTCCGCTCGCGCTCCCTGAGGGTCTCGAGCACCTCGCACCAGACGTTGCACGGCGTCGCCGAGGTTGGGCACGAGTCGCCGAATCGCTCGCAGAGTTCTCTCAAGGTGCTTCCCCGGAAAGGAGAGCGCAGCGCCTGAGTAACCTCCGCGGCGAGCTTGGCGGCCTGCGCCTCGTTGAGCTCGCGCTGCCTCGCGCCGAAGCCGGTGGCATCGGGCAAGGTTTCGTTGTCGCTGATGAAGAGATCGTCGTCGGAGAGCGCGTCCGTCTCGAGCCAGTCCGCCGAGTCCACGGGTTCCGGCCGGACATCTCCTTGCGGCGAGAACCCGCAGTCCATCGCGGTCGCGGTGCTGATCGCGGGACCGGAGGTGAGCGACTCGTCCTCGGGCCGGATCGGGCGAAACCCGAAATCGACCGCGCCGAACATGTTGGCCATGGCGTTATCCGTCGTCCCAGCGGTGTGAATCACGGAAGGATGCGACGGCGCGTCCTGGGCGCGCGCGTTTACGGCGAAGGGTGCGTCCCTACTTTCCTCGGCTCGGCGAGAAACGGAGAAAGTGTTGTTTTCCCGGACTGGCGGGGCCGGGCGGGAGTCGCGGATACGTCGCGGATACGCGCGGTGTTCCGTGCGTGCGATGTCGCGGACGCGTCGATCGAGTCTCGGAGATGGCTCCCAAACCACTGAACCAAAAGTTACTCGCGTCGAGGTCCCACGTGTGCGTCGAATGGCCGCGCTCATGCGATCGATCGCAAAGAAAACAAAGTTTACGAGAAGTCGGCCCGAGAAGTCGCGGAGTAGAACAGAAGGCCGCTGCTGTTTGCAGAGTGTTACACACTTTTTGTATGCGCAGTTAGACTGAAGTCTCAAGGGTTGCGGGGAATGTCCGACTGGAGTACAGTGCGCGAAAAAATCTGGATGGAGATGTCCCAATCGTCGTGAAATCGCGTATGGCACCCGGTCAGAGATGGTTCGGGAAATTTCCTTCCCGCCCTCGGAGCATCTCGCGAAACCGCCTCCCCGCCCTCCCGCATTTCAGGGTCTTTTTACCTCTCCGATGATTCCTCTTTTAACGAGAGGACCTGAGGGCTCGGGGGAAAATTCGGCCTGTTTGCGAGATACGTGGTGAGTTTGTCGTGGGGAAATAAATCCATTGGGAGATAGACCGTCGAATCGAGTTAATCGTAATCATGATTCCGCCGTTTCTGCCAGACTGTGTTTTTGGAAAGTTCCATCCTACAAACCTTCGTATATTAAACATGGGGTTGTAATGCCTAACTATTGCCCCCGTGGTCGAGGGTTAGTTTAATTGGGGTTTGCAACAGGGTTCGGTTGGGTGTAAAATTCGTGTGCACCGTATATTCCGCGTCGGGCAACTACAACCTTGTGAAACAATTATTTAACACGAAATAGCGAATTTAATGGTAGTTATGTTCCAAAATTATTTGCCCATGTATGTGAAAGTACTCGACGCTAAACCGCGCAAAATTGGGATATTTTGAATTTCCCGCCAGGTTGGCACGAAATATCACCTCGCTGATGATGTGGGAGTGACGTAAGCCGTTGATTCGAAGCGGCGATATTTTCTTGAAACCACTCTTGAAACCAAAACTGCAAAAAGCGTTCGATCACCTTCTAAAGGGCTAAAAGCGATCGGTTTCGGACAGCGGTCGTTAAAAGCGAAGTGCGGTAAAGTTAAAGCGCGATCGAGGCACCTTTTCAAACGGAGCGAGGGCGGAACCGTGTTTTTTCGGTCTGTTTGGCCATTTCGCACCTGGGACAAAAATGGAGGGCTATAATTCGTCCCGGAAAATTGTGGTAGACCGACCGCTTTTCGACCGACGGATACTCCGCAGGCAGCCGGCTTCTCTCCCTTCACGTTGACGGATAGCACTACTCGCCAACCCGAGCGACGGATACTCTGCGTACTTGTATGCGCGAGCAGTGTGAAGAATTGGACCGAGGGTGTTTCAACACTGTTAACGGCCGCGGCCTCTGCGTGAGCGCGCGGGTCGCTCCACCATGCGGACGGCGGCGATGCGCTGCTGCGCGTCCAAGCGCTCCACGAGTACCAGGAGCGAGGCGGGAGGCGATGCGACGCCCAAGGCGAGCATCGAGTCGGGGGTCGCCGCGCGCGCCGGCGCGCATAGCATCTCCATCGTCGACTCCATCGAGGACGAGTCGCGCGCGCCGCGCGGGTGGCCCGGCGGCACGGATCCGTGCTCGTCGGACGACGGCGGCGCGCGGACGTCCACGAGCGCTTTCGCGGAGGGATGCGTCGCGGTCGACGCCGACGCGGTCGCGCGGTCCATCGCCACCGAGCTCCTCATGACGCGCACCTCCGATCGCAGGGACGTCTTCAGCGTCCGGCGCTCCGGCACCGTATCGGCGATGGACACCGACGTGGAGATCGACCTGGAAGCCGGAAACGGAGGCGCGGTGTCGTGCGGCGACACCGTCACCGAACCCGACGAGAACACACGGCTGCTCGCCGGCGCCGCCGCCGCGGCGTACTCGTCCCTCCCCTCGTCCTCGGACGAGGATGTGAAATCGTCGAGGAGCCGGCGCGGGCGAGACGAACGTTCCGACCTCTCGCGCGCCACGACGAGCACCCGGGACTACGGCGTCAACACGGACTTATACGACGACGAGTCACGCGACGTCCATGCACGGATGCGGCGAGGGAGGGCGGCGGTCACGCCCGTGGCGGCGGTGCTGCTCACCGCGTGCGCCGTCGCGGGATGCGCGTTGTATTCGCTGGACCCGTCGCTGTCGTCCGCGGCGAGCGCGTACCGGATCTTCACCGGGCGAATGAACGCAGCTCATGGCGACGGGAGTGACGACGCGGGGGTGGAGATCGTGTCCGCGGAGAGTGCCGCGGAGGTACTCGTACCGACGGCGGCGACGACGATGAAGGCCAAGGCGGCGCCGAAGAAGGCGAAGATGAAGATGAAAAACGCGGATCATTCCGTGGACGCTCCGTCGGCCCGGGAGAGGTTCGCGGCGGCTTTCAGCGCGGCGCTCGATTCGGACGCCGCGTCTTCCGCGAGTCGTACGCATCGTACGCACTCATCTTCGCATCATCACGACGGAGAGGGAAAGAGCGTTCACGACAAGAGCGTTCACGAGAGAGAGCCGGCGAAGAAGAGCGGTAAGGCGTCGTCGTCGAGTGGACATCACGCGCCGAGCGGGCATCACGCGCACGTCATCACACGTCATCACACACACGCGGAACCGGCCCCGAGCGGCTCGAAGCACGTAGAGCTGGCGGGTTTGGGTCGCTCAAGAGGGGGGAAGTTCGAACGAGTCGCGGGGGCTTGCGCCGCGAACGTGCCAAACGGCGACGTTCGAAGAGGCCGGTTCCAGTTTGAGGATGCCTCATGCGCCGAGGGTGCCGAGGGTGCCGACACAGCTGTGCGCGGCGGAGGGTGCGCGCGTTTGCATCGTCACCACTCGCGTACACACGGGGGGTCGCACGGGTCCTCGCACGCGGAACTCGGATGCAGGTTCTGCGTGCTGCACGGGTCGCAACGGGAGGAGGAGGAGGACGACGATGACGATTACTCGCCGTTGTTGGATCCGCTGGCGTGGAGCGTGGACTACGAAGCGTGCCCGCGGGACGTGTGCGTCACTCACGATCTGCGCGCCACGCTGTGCGACCCGGACCGATCGGTACCATAGAGATTCAACATTCTTTACGACATTCTTTACGACATTCTTTACGACACACGCTCTCATCTCCCGGCGTCTCGCGTCTCCCTGGGCGTCTAATTGACCAGTTAGGCACTCTCAGCAGTGAACTTTCAACCCGGGCTAACACCGAGAGGTCACAGTCACAGTCACCGTCACCGACCGGTCCCATCGGAGCGCGATGGTGACCCCGGGTTCTGCGGGCGGCACGCCGCGTGATATCGCGCCGTTCATCAAGCGCGCGGACGAGATCCAGGCGCACAACGCGCTCATGGCTTATTACTGTGAGTCGCGCCCCGGGTGGAACGATGCCGACGCGGCATTCCGTCGTCAATTCCCCCGTCTCCATCCATCATCTCCCGCCTCTACCGCCCCCGCCCCTGAATTCACCGCCTCCCTGAACCTACATCACCCCACTTCGCGATATCCCTCCAGGTCGACTGCACGCGGTGGAGCAGGGCATGGCCGCGCCTCTCGAGCGCCGCCCCCAGCGCGTCCTCGCGCAACTCATCGAGAGACTCGAGACGACCAAGCCCTCCGCCGGCCTCGTGGACCCAGCCACCGACTTCGCCGTGTGTCGACAGTTCGCGCTCTCCGTGTACGCCCGCGCGGACAAACACGACGTCCGGAGTGCCCAAACCGCGACGCCGACGCAGACGCAGGTCGAGGCGTTCTCAGCCGCGGGAACCTTCCTCAAGACGTTGGACCAGTCGCAATTCGCGGGAATGTACGACGAAGATCTGAAACGCAGGCAGGAATACGCGGAATGGCGGGCGTGGGACCTGGCGACGGCGATGCACGCGGGACGTCAGCCGTCGCCGGTGGCCGGGCACGCCGGTTCATCTTCCAGCCCCGTGTTCACCGCGCCGCCGTCGTCGCCGCCGGTCCAAGTGAGCTCGCCGGCGTATCCGTCGCTGGAGTCGCTCAACGTATCCACGCCCGCGTCGACGACTCCGACGCATCCCGGGTCGAGCGTTTCTAGTAACGCCCCGTTGCCGCCGCGTCCGCCGCCGCCGC
>Ga0302114_10000620_pt1 | contig 24603 bp, 29 predicted proteins | sample AG5_Surface_MG_FD_203107 | JGI IMG/M metagenome (GOLD analysis project Ga0302114, IMG submission 203107) | Marine microbial communities from Western Arctic Ocean, Canada - AG5_Surface | ecosystem: Environmental > Aquatic > Marine > Oceanic | place: Canada: Western Arctic Ocean | collected...
ATTGGCGTCCCTGAAAAACCCGCTCGCGCAAAAATATGCGCCTGGCCAATCCCGCCGCCGTGTTCAAATCTGAGCGTCTAAAACCTCCACGTTTGGAGTTACGGTCGATCCAGTGTATCGCCCTTTTTTGATTTTTTTAGGCTACAGACGGCAAAAATCCACTACTGAACCTAGCAGCGAGCGTTGTGACAGAAGAGTGCGAAGCGACTAACCCACTCTTGCTCTCGTGCTTCGTTAAAAAATGCACCTCGCTTCGCTCGGCGCAGCCCTCTTTCCTTGCGCCGATTACCATTTTGACGACAAAATTCTTTGCTCAAGTGGTTTTCAAATCCCTCAATTCCCTTTCTCTCAACACCCACTTTGAGTACATCGACGACCGCACGAGCAGCAAGATCAATTGCGATCTCGCATCCATGCTCCGAGATTTCCTCACAAGCTACTTGGCGGCCAGTTTCAGTCTCAACCCAAGTCACAGCACCACCCTCCTCACCGACTTAATCGTTTCCCCCTCCCTCCATCTCTCTCTGGTCCAAATCCTCCTCGAGGCTTTCATCAACCAGGTGAGCGAGCGAAGCGAGCGAGCCAAAGAGTGCGAAGCTCCGTGTTGAATTTTGCTCGAGCGAAGCGATCTGTGAGCGAAGCGTTGACGTGCACATGGCGTGTTTTGGACCGTCCCTGAACAATCTCTTTGCACAAAACGATGCGCCTGGCCGAATCCGCCACTGTGTCCAATTTTGAGCGTCTAAAACCTCCATACGTTGGAGTTACGGCCGGTTTAGTAATTCGCCTTTTTTTGAGTTTTTTTGAGTTTTCACATTGTGCGTGCACATGACCCTGATCTGGACCGTCCCTGAACAATCCCTTCGCACGCACAAAAAGATGCGCCTGGCCGAATCCGCCACCGTGTCCAATTTTGAGCGTCTATAACCTCAATACGGTTAAAGTAATGGCCGATCGATCCACTACTGAACTAACCAATCAACTATTTTTGCTCGCTCACTAAACTCAACCTTCGTTTAAAATGCGCCTCGCACCTTCTTCGCTCGGCGCAGTACGAAATCTCCAAAACTAGAATATCAATCTCCACCCACGACGTTCTTGCAATCTGCAGTGACATGAAAGTTCGCCTGAAGATTGTTCACCCCGACGCAAAAATAAAGTTTTTAAACAACTTTGCCAAGTTCCTAACCACCACTGAGGTTGCAAACCCACCCCCCAATCCCTCCCAAGTCCTCTTTCTTCTGTCCTTGTTCCCCTCCCCTCTAAACCCCAACTCCCCCTTCCCCTTCATGGACTCGTTGAAGCAGCACTTATCCAACCTTCCCAATGATTTTCTGAGCAAAGCCCCAGGATCAATCGCGAGTGCGTTCTTAACGATGGATTTCCCTGCCCCTAAGCTTCCTGCGTCCAAAACGGCGCAATCCATAGCTTTGCTTGCGGCCTTGTCTCCGTTGCAATCGTCGGCCTTGTGGGCATCGATCAACAAGGGCTTGGCCTCGGCTCATTCCTCAGCTTATTCCGACCCGGTCAAAACTCACAAGGCCCTCCTCCTCCTAATCCACGGCTGTGAGCATCTCATACTCGGAGGTGAGTGAGCGAGCGAAGAGAGCGAGCGCCATAAAACTAAACTCTAACTTTATCACACTCAATTCGTTTGGTTGGCTTCATTTCGCAGGAAGCGGCAACGGCGAGCTCGTGGTGAACAACAAGAACGACATGCTCCCTCCTCACCCTTCCATAGAGCTCCTCCTAGCCAATGCCTCAAACCTAATCTTCGACGAGCTCAACAAGATCACATTCATTGTAGACGAGCAGTTCAACAACGGTGCGAAGCAGCAGAACAACCCCCTTTCCAATATCCTCAACTATTCCAAATACTTGGATGTCTTAGTTACTCATTTTCCCAATTCTGGCACGATTTCATCCTCAGTCAATAAACTTCTCAACAGCTCAATTGACAAACTCACAGCAACAGCAACAGCAACGTCCACCGATCACGTGACCCTCCTCTCTTGCTGCTCCATCGCATTAAGCTGCGGCGGAGAGTTCGAGTTCGACACCATCACCGACCCCAATTTGAGCAAGGACAAAATCGTCGAAATCTTCAAGTCCGTCCGCGGCCTAGAGTTCGTCAGCAGCGCCTCAGCGAGCAGTAGCTCCAGCGAACAGAACGCCAGGAGCTCGTTCCAGCTTTTTAAATGGGAAACGTTGGCGCAACTCTCCCAGTTGATATTCTCGATTAACGATTCTAATCTCGTCGATTACTCGTTCGAGCTGGTCAACTTTGCCGCCGGCGAGCTGAGCGCCACCCCCACCAACGCAATCAAGTATTTGTTCGAGACGTCAATGTGTGCGGCCGAGTTCTACATTAACAACAGCACGACTTACCCTTCCGACGTAACTCTCAAGAGCTTGTTCAGCGCAATGTGGGCGACGATCGAGGAGGAGGAAAAAGCCTGGAGGAAGAAGGTGAGCGAGCGAAGCGCGAAATGGGTGCAGACGGCTACATCCACTACTAAACTAACCCACTCAATTTACTTCGCACCTTCTTCGCTTGGCGCAGGGTATGGTCACTGCCTATTGCCAGGTCGTTTTTAGCTCCCGGAACGTGAGCAACAAGACATGCAACTTGAAACCGCTATTCAAGGAGCTGATGGAAATGGCCGCAACGAAGAAACCTTACATGGGCAGGGCGGCGAGCTCCGCGCTGATCACCTCGTGCATGAAGAACGGGGGAGAACCGGCCGTTGGGTACAGAGATCAGCTCTTCGATTTGCTGCTGCACAAGGAGCCAAAGGTCAAGCTCGTTGAGTGTGTTGGGGAGGGCATTGAGAAGGGCGAGAACTTTATTGAGCATGATGACAATGAGGAAGATAATGATAATGATAATGTCAACGAGGGGTTAACTACAGACTCTCTCCCGGACGAATACCCCCAGACGGCCACCGTCCGAGGCTTCGCTCTGTTCTTCCTAGAGTGGCTTCCCGCGTCTGATATGAACGACGAGACGAAGCGGGAATTGGTGGAGTACTTGATTTTGAAGGTGAGCGAGCGAAGTGAGCGAGCGAAATGGCTACAGACATAATGGGCAACATCCACTACTAAACTAAACTAAACTAAACTAAACTAAACTAACCCACTCAATTCACTTCCCATCTTCGCTCGGCGCAGCTACTCGACCTCAACTTCCACAAGGAACTGAGTGAGAATAACCCCATGACTGGAACCGTTTGGTTCTTGAAGAAGCTCTACTCTTTCCAAGCCCTGTGCTTGCTTTCCCGGTTCGTGTCACCACGAATCGCAGACCAAGTTGCGGATAAACTCTTCGACATAATGGAGTTCATGACCCATGGTCCGATTCGATTCTACATGGAATGCTTCGCCATCCAGTGCTTCAACCTCGAAGCATCAACCTTCTCCAAGCGGCTGTTTAGCAAGCTCCACAAGAACAAGTGCAGCTCGCAGCTCCAATCGTCACTGCTCATCATCCTGGGCTACTGCATTTGCAGCGACGAGGCCAGTGAAAAGGCTCGAACCAATTGGGACTTGGAGGAAGTAATTTCCGGGATTGCGCCGTGGCTTGGGTCCACCCAGGGCTTCAACCGTGCTTGCGCCCAACTCCTCGCCCACGAAGTTCTTCCCAAGGTTGAGCAAACGCCGTACACGAGGAGGTTGTTCTCCTACTTGGAGGAAAATCCTGAAATGAAAAATCTGAGGAAGAAGCAGGTGAAAGAGCCTAAAACACAAAAAATACAATACACAACGCAACACAACTAACCAAAGCTTAGCTCAAGTTCTTCGGAAACTTTAGCATTGCGGGGTCGCTCACTATGAACGGGATTCTGACCGCGCCAAGGGACTCCGAGGACCTTCCCATGCCCAACACGTTGGTCGAAATCCTAAAGACGAGCATGCAAAGTTTGTACGAGGAAATGCACCCCGATGAATTGGATGCTGTAGGAATTCCATTGTGGAAGGTTTTGGAGAAGGAGAAGGCCGTACGGGCGTTGCTTGGGGAGGAGATGAACGACTCCGACGACGAGGATGAATTCTCGACCTTATTCCAGCGAAAGATTTTGCCCTTTGATCTGCTTGATCTAAAGTCGACCGAATTGGCCAAGAATTCGAGGAGCAACGCGGCGGGCAACGTAAAACAGGTGACTAGCGAGCTACAAGCGAAGCGAACAGCAATCGAAGTAGCAATCGAAGTAGCAAGCGAAGAAGCAAGTGAAGCGAGCAGCAAACGACGCAGAGCGATTAATGGAGTGTTATGTTTAGTAGTGGCTCTTATTCTCGTCTTATCGGAGCTAACGCTGTCCTTCTGACTCTGACTCTGGCTCAACTCAAACTCAAACTCAAACTCAAACTAAAACTCAAACTCAAACGCTCTTTCCTAATTCCCTCAGCAAATGATCGTTTGTGCGAGTCTGATCGACAAGGCCCCAAACTTGGGGGGATTGGCGAGAACATGCGAAATTTTCGCTCTTGACAAGCTAATCGTGCCGGACTTGAAGGTCAAGAAGATGGACAATTTCAAGGCGGTCAGCGTTAGCGCTGGCGACTGGGTTGACATAGAGGCGGTTCGAGAGGAGGTGAGTGGTATTGCAATTATCCACAATCACAATCACAATCACATGATGAATTTCTATTTTTACCAAGATCTGTAATGATGGTGGTCTCGCAGCCGCTAGTTGATTCTAAACTATTCTGATGATTGATTTGATTGGGAGGGGTCAGGGCAACGCAACGCAACGCAACGCAACGGTGGAAACAAGAAAAACTAACACAAAATCACAAAATCAAAAATCCAGGACCTAGTCGAATTTTTGCTCAAACATAGAACGCTCGGCTACTCCATCGTTGCTCTGGAACAAACGAGCAAGTCAATGCCACTACACGAGTTCGAGTTCCCTCTCAAAACAGTGCTCCTTCTGGGCGACGAGCAGAGGGGAATTCCAGTAGAACTCCTCCCGTTGGTTGACACATGCGTCGAAATACCACAGCGGGGTGTTACGAGGAGTTTGAATGTACACGTGACTGGCGCACTCGCGATCTGGGAGTACAGCAAGCAAAAAATGCTGAAGGGAGCCCAATGCTAATGAATTTTCAATACAAAAAGTGCAATTTTCAAATTGAATCAAGCCTCTGTGCAATTGCGTCAAGCTCGGAACCCACGTTTTGCAACAATTTTTTTTTGGTACCACCACCCCCTCCCCCACCCCCTCTCTGAACGTTCAATTCCTTCAACAGCTTGAAAGCCTTCTCCCTCTCATCTCCCTCTAAGTACTCCGCTCCTTTTTGCAAATCGTCCACCAAGTTCTGAATATCGTCTCCTCCCGGGCCACCCTCAAGCCCGTCGTCGCTTGCTCCTCTGCTGTTCAAATTGCTCGTGGTATTTTTTTCCTTCGTTTTCTTCCCCCCATCGCCCTCCAAATTCTTGAATCGTTTGTAAACCCTTCTCAAATCCATTCCAAGCTGTTGGAGCTGCAGCGCAATTCTTGCGTTGCTGTCGAGTAGCTGGTAGAGCTCGTTCTCTAGCTCCGTCACCCTCGCGCTTCCATTCGTTTCCCCCTTGACTTTGGAAAAATTCTCCACGAAGCTTGTACTCGTGCTTACAATTGCTTCGATCTTTTCCACGATTTGGTTGAGCTGGCTCATGCTCTTGTCAAGATCCTTCTTCACCGCGTTCCGTCGCTGTTGCTCTTCCGGCGGAGGCGTGATGAAGCTCGCCGGATTCATATTTTGCTTGAATGTGCTGCCTTGCTGCTGGTTTGTGGTGCTCATGAAGCTGTGGTGGGGTGTACTCATGTGCTGCGATGTTGATCTGTACCCGCTTCTGGGCTGTTGTGGAAGTGGCGTCGTGTTCAGAAGGGTGGGCGAAAAGTTGAAATTTTCGTACTCGCCATTACCAGCCTTCTCCAACAGCTCTCTCGTTGCCTCCAGCTCTCTTGCGACTATCTTATCGCTGACCGTTACGCCGTGTTGCTGCTGGTGCTGGTGCTGGTGCTGCTGTTGCTGTTGGTAGCCAGTGGAATTGGCGAAATTGGTATTTGTATTGTAAGAATTCAAATCTATCCCACTGGTTATGTCCCCAGCGTACTTGCTCAGGTGACCGTCTCGCTGGCCAACCTGGAACCTGAGCCTTTCGCAAATGTCCAGCAATCTAGCCCTATCCCCTCCGAGATCAAGATTACGCCTCACCAAGTCGTCGTTCTCTACCATCAGTTGATTCTTCTCCGAAATGTTCTTTTCCAACCTCACCAAGGCTTCCTCCACGGCCTTTTTCCCTGCGGCGAGGCCCTTGTTTGCCGAGGCGAATTTGTCCTTCAGATCTTCTAGCTCGTCGCCTAACTTTTTACTCTCGTCCTGAAACTTGATTCGGAGCTCCGTCTGGCTTTTGAGCAAACGATTGTGCTCTTGCGTTTCTTCCTCCATGAGTTTGACGCTGGTGGCAATGCCCGATTTAAGCTCCAAGTCTTTATCTTTCCTCCGCATCTCATTGCTCACAAACGTGTGGTTAATCTTATCCACGCCGATGATTGACTTGTTGACGAAATCGATCGCACCGGAAACGTTACCGCTAAGCTCTTGCCACTTGGTGGCTTGCTCTTGGACAGCAAAATTGACAATATCCTGAAAAGTTCGTTTTGTTTGCGCAAGCAGCCGCAGCTTTTTGGATATACGGTCGATGAAAGTGGAAGAGACGACGGCGAGGTCCTCGTTTTTGTAGTAGTCGGATTCGAGCAGTGAGTTGGAAGTGGTTGGTGGGTTTTGGTGTATATTGTTATTGTAATTGTTATCGTCATTTTCGCCGTCGGCATTGTTATGGCCTAGGTCGAAACCGCTCCCTCCTAACCCGCGAAGGCCATCCTTGCCAATCATTTTTTTAAAATCGGACTTCTTTGGAGAGGGTGATTTCATTGGCGGAGGTGGAGGCGGAGCCGGGGAATTGTTTGTGGGTGTTGACGGTTTGTGTGCTTTTTTCTCGTTGACAAGGTCGCCGGTGTAAAGGTCGAGCATGCTCTCCCACTGGGACATTGCCATTTTGAGCGAATTCTCTCGTCCGGTTGCTGTGCGCCTGATCGTCGAGAGCGCGTTTTCGAATTCTTCGAGATTGATTTTGAGAACTCTGTTCTCCTGCGAAAGATGGTCGACGCTGAAGCGGTGAGGTGTTTGGTGCGTGTGGTTGGGGTTAGTGTTTTGTGCGTTCGTTCGTCGGGCGGGAGATTAACACCCACCTCTCGGCCAACATTTCCTTTTGCTGCTGCAACGCGGCAGTTTGCGTGACCTCCCGTTTGGCGATCATCAGCTCTTTTTGAGCATTCGTCAATTCAGCCTCAACCATGGCGTGCTTCTCCCGTTGCATGCTTAGAGTGGAAGTCGTGTCGCTGAGCTCGGTCTTCATTGCGCTGCCGAGGGACATGTTTTCTTTCAGTGCATTTTCAAGCTCACTCATTCGGGACAAAGCTCTATTGTGCTTGTTTTCAAGCTCGTTATAACGGGATTCGTTCAGCTTTGACATGTTATCGGCGCTGCTCGTTACTTCGCCGACCATCTTGTTTGCCCTAACCTTCTCCTCTTCTATTCTTTGGAGCATTGCTTTGTCTTCGATTTTAAGCTGCTTTTTTAGATTTGTGGATTCTTCGGTTTGCTTGGCAATGTGTGCTGTGGCCTCTTCGAGCCTGTTCTGGAGGAACGGAATTTCTCTAAGCTGGGTGGATTGGTTGGATAGCTGCAGGGAAAGGGCGGAGTTAGTGGCGGTGAGGTCGCTGATGGATTTTTCTCTTTCCTTCAGTCGGTTAGTTAGGTTAGAGTTGGTGCTGTTGGTCGAGTCGATTGCTTGGTTGGATGCGATGAAGCTCTCGTGGAGCTTTATGAACTCGGTTTGCTTCTGCTCGAGCGCAATGGTGGAGGTGGAGGATAGGGTTTGGGAGGCTAGGAGATTTTTGGAAATTGAATCGAACTCTGCGCCAGCGCCGAGAGAGCGTGCCGAGCGAAGCGAGGTGCATTTTAAACGAAGGTTGAGAGCAGTGAGCGAGCCAAACGAATTGAGTGGGTTAGTTCAGTAGTGGATGTAGTCGTCTGCAGCCATTTCGCGGGATTCATCGCGAGTATGATCGTCTTCCTCAAGGCTCGCTCGCCGCTGCTGACCTGTTTGGAGTGAGGTGTTGGTCGAGTGGGCAGTTTGGAGCTCATTTCGAAGGGATTCAATTGCTTTCTTTGCCTTAATTAGGAGGGCATCTCGGGCTTGGACCTCGAGAGTTTTCTCCTCAATTAGGAGCTTCTGGTGGAGCGGGTCGCATGAATCGTTGGTGAAATGATTCCGATGATTATAATTGGAAGAGTCTACATTCTCGTTGTTGTTGTTGCTGTTGCTGGAGTGGGGGGCATAGTTGGAACCGTGGAAAGATGACGTTGATAAAGGGGCATTGGGAGGAGGTTGTTTTTGAGTGGTGGGTTGGGGTTGGGAGGAGGGAGAGTTGGTTTGGGAACCTGACAAAGAAGCAAGCTTCTCCTCCAGGTAATAGATCTTCATTTTCAGGTCAAAATTATGCTGCTGAGATCGACGGTGGCTATGGTCTTGTTGCTTGACGAGGGACGATGAACGACCATCAGTTTGGGGAGGCTGGTTTGGAGTTTGAGGGTTCAAATTTGGTGTCGGAAGTGAGACAGAAGCATTTTGAATGTTCGAGGATAAGGGGCTTTGGGTTAGGGATGACATTTAAAAAAAAATCTATTATTCTATCAGGGCAGAGCTGAATTGGGATGGAAAAAAGTAAAATGATGGTTAACCTAAACGATGAAGCAGATATATACAAAATACGATTTAAAAAAATTCAAAAGTCGAAAAATCCATAATTTTACTTAATAATGCTAACATTAACCCCGCCTTTTTCGTTTTTCGTTGACAAGCGCGCGTTTTAGATTGTTAAAACCTCTTCGAGAATTTGTAAATTAGCATCTCCTTCGTTGACAAACTTTCCCTGACTCCCCGGTCCAACGCCCCCCAAACTGAACTTATATTCCCCCTCCAACAGCCGGAGTTCATCTTCGCCTTTGCCAACGAGCCACAACTCCTCCATTCCTAAAACGAATTCAACAGCAACTTTCCCCCCTTCCGACGTCAACGCGATCCTAGTGAAATTCTTCAGCTCTCTCAGAGGCGCCACTTCCGCCTCATTGCCCAAATACTGAACATACAACTGAACGACCTCTTCGCCGTCCATTCCGCTGGTTTGCTCCAGTTTCGCTGAGATCCTGACCTCTCCCTCCCCCTCCTTTTTTTGCACTTGCAACTCACTGTATTCCCTTCTACTATAAGTCAGCCCGTATCCGAAGCTGTACAAACTCTCTCCCGAGAAATATCGGTGCGTCCGCCCCTGCAATAATGTTAGTTTAGTAGAAGGTAGTAGTAGAAGTAGTAGTAGTAGTAGTAGTAGTAGTAGTAGTAGTTGGAAAGCTGCAGGGCTCACTCACCTTCCCCTCACTCATTCCCAACGACAGATACTCAGGCAAATCGTCCAAGCTCTGGAAGATGGTCTCGCTCAGCCTCCCACTCGGATTCGCCCTGCCAAAAATAATATCGGCAATCGCGTTGCCACCCTCCTCTCCTGGGTACCAGCCTTGAATCAATCCTTTCACCCCCCCCTCACCCACAACGTTTGTGACGCTCACAGTCGCTCCTGACAGCAGCACTAGGATCACCGGCACACCAGTGGCAACCAAGGCCTCTACGAATTGTTCCTGCCTTCCGGGAAGGTCAATTTTGGTGCGGTCAAAAGCCTCAGCTTCTTGGCACTGGTCTCCGGTTTCCTGGCATGTGATCAAACCAGCAACGATGATCGCAACGTCAGCTGACGTTGCGAGGTCGATCGCAGTAGCGAACCCATCCGTGCGATTTGTGTCGATGTCGACTCCCATTTCGTACACGACCTCCCCGTCGAAGCCCTTCTGAATTCCTTCCAATGCCGTGATCAGTTCGCACTCCTCACTTGGTTCCGCTCCAGGACCGCTAGTGCAACCCGGATAATTAGACAACAGGACATCCTTCCTAGCCGCGTTTGGTCCCAGCACCGCAATCTTCTTCAACTTATCTCCATTCAGAGGCAAAATATCTCCCTCGTTTTTCAACAATACCATGCTCTCGGTTGCGATCAACCGCGCAAGCCTCCTCGATTCGGCCGTGTCAATATCATCTGCTGAATTTATGTTTGCAAATGGGTCAGATTCAACGGGATCAAGCAACCCAACCTTGATTCGGTGGGTCAAAAGTCGTTTCATACTAATCCGGAGCTGACCTTCGGTGACCAGCCCGCGATCTAGTGCATCCTGCAAGCTATCAAGGTACTCAGAGCCGCAGCAAAGATCGACTCCGGCCAGGATGCCGGCAGCTGATGATTCCGCGTCGTCGTTGGTGTAGTTGTGCCCCCAGCCAGAGTCGGGATCGAATCCCATCCAACCGATCGCTCCGCAATCGCTCACGACGTATCCGTCAAAGTCAAACTCGGACCTGAGTGTGTTCTTGAGAGCGGGATGCGCACAGGCGGGGATTCCGTTGACTGAGTTGTAAGAGCACATCACGGAGTACGCACCGCCATCAGATGTGTTGGTTGTGGCGCGGAAAGCTGGAAGGTAGGTCTGGAGCAGGTCGGCATTGGTGACGTTCACGTTGGCACTCAGGCGAGCTTGCGGATCATGGCCGCCGTCCGCAAAATCCGACTCAAAGTTGTACGCAAAGAAGTGTTTTGACGTCGCATAGACCATGGGACGGTCGGTATTCTCCTTGCTCTGCATTCCCATTATAAGTGATTTGGCGAGGATGCTCGTGAGAACGGGATCCTCGCCGAAAGTCTCTTGCCCCCTGTCGCCGAGCGAAGCGAGATTGTGCGCATTTTTATGAAGCAAGAATAATGTTAGAATGTCAACAAAAGTTATGGGTGGCTGTGGCCATTTCCGCTCGCTTCGCTCGCTCACCTCCCCCACCTCACGTCACGAACAATGTTGACGTTGGGAGCGAAGAAGTCAAGCCCCTGAAAGTCGCCAGTGTCACCGTTTTGGTTTTGGGCTCGGGCGTCATTATGCTTCGCGCGACCCTCCTTTCCTATTACTCGCCCCATTTCATACACAGAATCCGCATTGAATGAAGACGCAACCCCCACAAGGGCTGGGAAAACGGTTGCTTTCCCACCCCAAGCAACACCGTGGGCTCCTTCTGACCACCACGAATAGGCTGGGACCGAAAGGCGTCCAATTGCAGGCGAGTCTGTTCCCAACTGCGAAATGGTTTCTGCCAAAGTGAGTTCGTCCATGAGGGAGGAGACTCGCTGGTCTGTGGGAAGGGTCGGATCTAGCCATGGTGGTTGACTTGCCGAACAATTTGCCGCAAGGAAGGTTATCGCCAAGGCGAACTTCATTGTTTCAAATTTGTTGTCAATTTCAAATTGTGCCAATTAATTAAGCAGATTATGAAATAAACAAAACAAAATTGAAAGCGAGTTGGGGGAAAATTTAGTGATGAGTGCTGTGCTGTGTGTATGTGAAAAGATACTGATTATTATATATTTTTTTATTTTGGCAAGAAAATGAGTTGTGAAGTTAGCGAGCCATTCTCCGATCTTTGACTTTGGTTCGGTTCCGAACCCCCATGGGCAATTTTAAAACGACACGGCCGACGTTCTGCTCTTCGGTTTAGCACATCGAAAGCAAACCGGAAAGGCTTTCAACATGACCAAAAATGACCTGTACAGAATCTAGCACTAGTTGTGTTCGCTCGTTTAGCCTTGAGGAAGACGAGCATACTCACGATGAATCCCCTCCTCAGGACCTGAGATCCGGACTGGTGCGGTGCCGAAGATGGCCACGATCACACTGAACGATGGCGACAAGGTTCTTCTTACTACTGATCTTAAGAAGAAAGAGAACGTCACAGCTGATGAAATTTACGTCGACTACAAGGAAATCGATTCAACGGTGGTACCTGGTTGGGAAGTAAGCGTCATGCTATGCATAGTCAACTTCTCACTTCATCTAAAAAAACAAACAAAACCCCTTTTAATGCCTCCGAACAGTTGTGAACATTTCACTAACTTCGCTGAAGCTACTCCACCCGTCGAATGTCTGTGCCCTGACACGAAAGCAATAGTGAGCACACGGCCGCATGTCCTGCACCAAGTATCCATTTTTCACGTTCGTTTTGTTCTGACAGACCCAACTGTCCATATCGCTCCTCTTGCTCTGCAACTCGTAGGCCGTGACAATGCAGTGACCGGGCGGAGGCTCCCACTGCAGCTGAACCCACCCAATTCCATATTTCACGCTAATACATATACCCGGAATTGGGATTGGATTTGTCCTAATTCCCCTGCTCAACTCACTAAACTCACTCCAGCCAATTTCGTTCCTCGCCCTTACTTTGAACTGGTAGTTGCTTCCGCTCTCAAGGTTCCCCACCGGCAGTGTCGGCACGCCCTTGATCAACTTGTACATCTCCCACTCCCTTTCGTTCTTCCTCCAGTGCAGCTCGAACTCGAGCAGCGCCTTGCCGTTGCTACTCCCTGCCTCCCATTTCAGCACTATTCCGGTTGCTGTGCTGGCCCCCATTTTGTCGTATGGAGCAGTGGGAGGATCAGGCTCGGTTTCGACCGTTTTGAACACTGTGCTCACCAAGCCATCGCTCCAACTTTGCCAGCCGCCTTCCTCTAAATTGCCTCTGCTTCTGAATTGATACTCCGTCCCAGGCTTCAGCCCGCTAACCATTTGCGTGATACCGTTGATATTTTGGGGAATTTTGTCGCTGATCTTGTTGTACATATCCTCGCTCAGCATCAAACCATACACCCTAATTTGGAGCTCGAAGCAGATAACCGCAAGGGCTGGGATTGTTTGCCAGATTATCTTCAGAGAGGAGGGCGTTTTTTCCAGCAGTCGGACAGGGTCCAACGCCTGAAAGGGTTCCGAAATGGTCGAGAAGGGGCTGAATCCAAGCTCGTTCTTGGCTCGTACTCTAATTTTCACAAAGCTTCCGTTCGGGATGTGAGTCATTGTGAAGACGGGTTGCGCCCCTGGGCTGATGTACCTGACCCAGTTTGCGGCATTTTTCTTCTCTGCGTCGTCTTCATCGTCGTCGTCGTCGTCGTCGTCGTCGTCCTTGTCCTTGTCCTTGTCCTTGTCTTCATCCTTCTTGTGCTTGTGATCGCTAGCCAGCATGAGCATTCGACCAACCTCGTAGCGAAGTATTTTACTTCCGTTCTCGAACCTTGGGGGAACCCAGCTCACCGTAATCGAGCTCGAAGTTGACGTCATGAACATCGGTGTACCTGGCGTGGTTGGAAACGAGGGAGCAGTTTCGTAAACCTCTTCGTTCGAAAATGGACCGTACCCCCCGGCAGAGTGAGCAGCCAACCTGAGCCTGTACTTTTCACTCGGCTGCAAACCTTTAACCTCGTAGGGCTTGGGCGCGGTATCGTCGCTCACAAAGTCGAGTTCCTCGGCAAGCGGAGGGTGGAAGTCGGGAATGGTTTCGGGATCAACATTCAAAATCTGCACCGAGCGAAGCGAGGTGCATTTTTAATGAAGCAAGAGCAAAACGAGCGATCCAAACGAATTGAGTGGAATAATGTTAGTTCAGTAGTGGATGTAGCCATTATGTCTGTAGCCATTTCGCGGGATTCATCGCGATTATGCTCGTCTTCCTAAAAGCTCGCTCGCTTCGCTCGCTCACCTTCAAAAAGTTCAAATGCATAGGGTTAACGTGTCGCTCAGTCACAGCCATCCACTGAATTTTGTGGTAGTCGATCGGGTCGATGTCGTAGCCCAAATTCTTAGGCTCGCTCCAGTTGAGAGAGATGGAGTTTGAGGAAGAATTTAAGAATTCAATTGAAAGAATTCGGCCCGGTGCGTCCTTCAAAAGTTTGGACTTTTCCAACGACTCGGGCTGGAGGAGCTCGCATGCGTAGGTCACCGGCTTCAATCCCACCATGTCACGGGTTTTTTTGCTTGCGCCGGACTTTAAAAGTTCTCGGCAGACTTCGAACCTGCGTGACTCCGCGGCGTAGTGAAGGGGAGTTTTGCCTGAAAGCTTGTTGCGGGAGTTGACGATTGCGCCATGCGCAACCAACATTGAAACGAGATCAGACCAGCCAAAGTGGGAGGCAGCGTGGAGAGCGGAGTACTTCATGGTCGAAGAAATTCCGTTGACGTCCTGCTTCAGTTGTGAGTCGAGGTAGTAAAGGACCTTCTTTGTGTCGCCTTTTGCAGCCGCAAGGACGAACTGGTCCGTGTAGAATTGCCTTTTAATCGTAATTTCTGGTCCAACAGTGTACGGCCGAGTTATGTCCCTGGCTTTCCCGAACAGGGAGCTGGTTTGGGGGGAGTGGGTCTCTAGGTCAGTCCTAAAACACCGTCGATGAAAGCATCCACGCAACTCACCTTATGTCCTGATTGAAATTACTCTCAGCAAAACGCTGTGTGTTGGTCTTGACCATCGCCTCCCCACTACCGCTACCGCTACCGCTTCCGCTTCCGCTACGGACCCCCACTTCACCGACATCCACCTCTGGAAAGGCACAATTCTTAACAAACAGCAACATGTCCACCTTGTCCAAAATGTCGGCGATTGCCTCTTCTGGCTCAGCCTGATCATACACCAAGTCGTACAGCTTTGTCAGAGTCTCGGAAAAGCTCTGCGACGTCATCATACTTTTTACATCCTTCGCGGAAAGGATAAAGTCACAATCCAATATCTCATCAACATACTCTGTACGTCCCGAGTTCAGCACATTCACATCAACTGAAATCATCTTCGCTTTCTTCTTGTTAATCTTGTCAATATTTACGTGCTCGCCATGCTTGCTGGTGTTGGTGATGCAGTAGTCAAGCAGCATCTCACTGACCTCAAACCTGGTGGACGAATTGGCCAGGTGGCTTTGGATGTTGTGGACAATTTTTCTACTCATAGCCTTGCACTTGGCTAGGAGCTTGATTTTACTGAACCCAAGAGTGCTGTAGTCAGTCACAGTGGTGGACCCTAACGATGTCGTTAGGGTAGCAGTAGCATCGAGCGAGAAATTGGTGAAACCTGTGCTGTGAAAGTCATCCTTCTTCTCATCTGCTTCGGCGGAGTGAGAAGAAGTGTCACATTGAATCTTCTTTCCTCGCCTCAACTTTCGCCAACACAGCAACACCAAATTGTTGAAGAGCATCAATGAAACTTGTTCACGAACCTTCTCATGCTCAAACCAAACAGAATTTTGGTCAGCTTCCATTTGTTGGAACTAAACTTTTAATCAAATCAGTTCCATTCAACTGAGACTGTATGTTTAAGTTGTTTTTAAATCAATCATTTCAGCCATCAACATGTTGTTATTTTTTTGGCGTCGCTATTTTTTTTGATTTTTGTTGTTTTGGCTTTACTTGTCTCGTCTTGCTGTTGTAATTTTTCGCTTAACAATAGGAAACACAATACGAAGACACCCCCCGACTGCCCCCCTGAGCTCTTCTAGGTAAGTAGGACTCCCCCATATAGATTAACGCTTGCTTGAGATGCTGGCCGAACCCTGGAGTCGCTGGTTTCAATCACATTTGTTAGCACTACCCCAGAGCATGGAGTGGTTTTTGCATTTGGTTGGCTGTGCCCAACCAAAGCAGGGCAGCTACCAGCCCCCACCACCTTCACCAAATACCCCACCCCAAAATTCTGATCAGATGAATCTAACACCTTGTGCATCCCCGACATCTTTCTTGTCACGTTTATCCCACCCCGGCCCCAAAAATTCCCACTTTCCCACTTTTCTAGTTCGCCCCAATGGAGGAGTAAGTTATTGATTTGGCGTTTGACTTTGACTTTGTTTTGCCAAGCTCGACTCGTCTCGACTCGACTCTGTGCACGTTTCACAATTCAAATACTGACACACTTTCGTTTTCGTTTTTGTTTTCGCCTTCCTTTTTTCACTTCCTCCTTTCCTTTTTCTCACATCCTTTCCTTCTCACTTTCCTTCTCACTTTCCTTCTCACTTTCCTTCTCACTTTCCTTCTCGCATTTCCCATTTCCCATTTCCCATCTCACATCTCACAGGTTGCAAGATGCTATCGAGGATGCTCAATACGTTAATGCGATGACCGACGAGGGGCCAAAGCCCTCGAAAGAGTGGGACATGCCAACTGAAGATGCCGTGGTGTCCTACAAAGCTACCTGCATTCAAAACGACCCCAAGGTGTTTGACTGCGAGGCCATGATTGCCCAATCCCTTCCCCTTTACTTTTTCAGCCGCTTCTGCAAGGAAGAGTGCGACGGGAACCAACTCTACGCCACCCTGGCCATGTTCGTGGAGGACTGCGCCCGGTATAAAGGCATGTACGGCGACGAAATGCGCTCTGCGCAGGCCGAGCTGATAATCGAAAACTACCTCACCTCCCCCTCCTTCCCTCCCATTACCGACATATCCGAGTCCCACCTGGAGCGAAAGGTGCCCAGGAAGATCACCGAGTCGGACATCCCCGGCTTCGTGGAGCAAACCAGCGGCAAGGGCGACAACTGCCTGGGGCTTGGCGGGCCGCTGCTGGACGATGTGAAGAAGGCAGTGGCCGACAAAAAGCTCGCAAGCACAATCTTCGACAAAATTGAGTGCGTGGTGGTTGACGAAATCAAGAAGGAGCTCTGGCCCAAGTTCAAGGAGGGCCCTGGCTTCGAAAAGTGCATCAAGTTCCTCTACATGATCACCAAGCCCGTGGACGAGGACGACTTTGCGCTGTTTCGAGTTCTGGGCAGAGGCGGCTTTGGCCTCGTCAACGGCTGCAAAAAGTGCACCAGCGGGAAGCTCTACGCCATGAAGGTCATGAACAAGAAGCGCGTCAAGATAAAACGGTCGGAGCAGCTCACCCTCAACGAGCGCGTGGCGCTGGCCGCGGTTGACAGTCCCTTTGTCGTCAATCTTAAATACGCTTTCGTCTCCGACACTGACGTCTTTTTGATTTTGGATCTCATGACTGGCGGAGATTTGAGCTTTCACCTGGCGCAGAAGAAGAGGTTTACCAAGCCCGAGGCCCAATACTACTCGGCCAGGATCATGCTGGGGTGCCAGGCGTTGCACGACAAAAAATACGTCTACAGGGATTTAAAGCCCGAGAACATTTTGATGGGAGATGATGGAAAAGTCAAGGTGAGCATCAAGTGAGCATGAAGTGAGCATGAAGTGAGCAGGGAAGGGAAGGGAAGGGAATCAAGTGAGCAGGGAAGGGAATCAAGTGAGCAGGGAAGGGAATCAAGTCAGCAGGGATCAACCCAGAGAATTCTATCAACAAGAAAAAAACTACCGCAAAACTACCCTAACAAGAAAAAAACTAACCCCAACACCAACACCAACACCAACACCAAACAGATCACTGATCTCGGCCTCGCCTGCAAAATCACACCTACGCTACACGGTGCTGCTGGAACGAGAGGATACTGGGCACCGGAGATGCTCCGAAGGGACAAGAAGGGAAAAAAGATGCCGTACGGGCACTGTGTCGACTGGTGGAGTTTTGGCTGCATGCTCGCGGAGTTCATCTCCGGAGTTTGCCCATTCCGATCAGAGGCGGCATTTAGGTACGGGCAGAGCAAGGGAAAGAAGGAAGACGGGAAGAAGGTGACGAAGGAGCAGGCTATAGATTGCGCCACGCTGGAGATGGACCCCGAGTGGGACCCCAAGCTCTTCGACGAGGATGCTGCCGACATTTGCAGGCAGCTCACCAAGAAGAACGAGAAGGAGCGATTGGGCTACAAGGGGTGCGAGGAAATCATGAAGCACCCATGGTACAAGGACGTGAACTGGGAAATGATCAAGTCGGACAGACAGGAGCCTCCTTATATTCCACCCAAGGACGTCAACGCGGCTTCGCAGAGCGAAATTGGACAGTTTAGCGAGGATAAGAATTTCAAAAAAACACAACTTGAGGAGAAAGACCACAAGGTCTACAAGGACTGGAATTGGACCAACCCCAGGAGCTTCAACACCGAAGTCATAGAATTCCTCATGTACGAGAAGACACTTGGCCGACCGCTGACGCCTCCCAAGTCCTCATCCGGAGTCTGTTGCTCAATACAATAGGCAGCAACAACACCAACACCAACACCAACACCATGTACCCTATATGTTCGAACACCAAAAATTAACCACACACATTGCCAATAACAAAAAAAACACAGCACACAATCACAACAACACAATCACACAAGCTGGTTAAACAAAAACATAAAACTTTGTTTACCTTGAAAATAATATCCAACTCTATTTGATACAATTAATGATTCATTGCGCTCAAGTCCTTGAATATGCTCGAACAAATCTTGACGAACTTGTCAGTGCTTCCGTGCTGACAGGTGCCCTTGACGACGTGCAAGTTGGGTTCATCCCCCTGCACCTTGTGGATCTCGAGGTAAAAAATCGAATCTGTCGTGTACCTGCAACTTATTGTGGCGGGTCCGGTCTGCTTCGATTTCACGCTCTTTTGTTTTGTTAAGTTTTGTAGTAAAGAGAGTAATTCTTTCGGTGATTTTCGAATTGAGTTGGACACGAGGAACTTGCTGCTGATGCTGCTCTTTTGCTGTTGTATGGGTTGTTGTTGCTGTTGTTGTTGTTGCTGTTGCTGTTGCTGTTGCTGCTGCTGTTGCTTTTGATTTTGAAGATATTGATTTTGTGAATGGGATTGGGACTGGGACTGGGGGGGTTGCGGACGCTTTCCTCTTCCACTACCGTCGACCCCGCTTCCACCTGGTCTTCGCGGCTGCGGCGGCTTGCTCGGAACCACACCCTGCTGCTGCTGCTGCTGCAAGTGCTGCTGGTACTGCTGATACTGCTGCCGCCTCTGCTCATCAGACTTAACCTTCTGCTGTGCGGCGCTCGACCCGTCAGGCACCCCCTCAATGATCCGTCGCTGCTTTTTGCTTTTAGCCTTTGCGTTAGCTTCAGCGGGGCCAGGTTCCACCCCCCCGAGCCCTTGCGTCGTTCCCACGGACCTTCGCCTTCCCCCACTGCTCTCGCCCCTGCTCGACGATCGAGTCACGGGCCGTTCGCCGCTGCACGCATCGGCCCAAGGGTTAGTTGCGGCGACGAGCCCCCCCCCGTCTGGATTTCCACCGCCATCTGCTGCTGCTGCTGCTGCTGCTGGTGCTGCTGACGAAGACGTTGACTTTGTTGGGTCTTTATGGCTCTCTTGCATTTGCCTCCCTCTTGTGGGCCGCTTGCTGCCATCCTTTCTCTGCTTGTCCTCCGGCCTGCTGGGATTGTTGCTGTTTGATGTTGTATCGCCCACCCTCGCCGAAAGAGGGTGCGCGTGCGCGCCTCCATGCGTCTCAGCTCTGTCGGGCATGGGCCCGCGCGCAGTTTGCGACACGGCTCGCTGACCAGCGACCGGGGGGCGACCCTGGCCCTGGCCCTTCACGCCGTTGTTGTTCTTGCCCATCACTGGAAGACTGTGCTTGTTCCCCCCCTTTTGTCCCTGTCCCTTTGTTGCCGAGGAGGAAGGAGCGGTGATGCTTGAAAGATTGAGGGGCGGAATGGATGATGCCTTTGCCTTTGTTTTTGGGGCGTGGGGCTGGGGCTGAGGCTGTTGTTGGAGGTGCTGGTTGGCCAGGTTGGTGACAATTCCGTTGATGGAGATGTCCGGGACGTTACTGTTGTTGCCGTTGCCGCTGCCGTTGCCAAGGGAGCTTGATTGATTTTGATCAACACCAACACCAACTCCAACTCCAACTCCAACACCACCAGCCGCCAACGCATCGGCATAATTCTTGTCTCTAATCTCCTGCTTCTCCTTGTTCCTGTTCTTCCTGTTAAGCAGCAGGTAGTACGCGGTTGTCAGAGGGTTGTGGGCGTCCATGCGCAGCGCCTCGGCAACCTTTGCTGTGTTTAGCTGCAGCTCGGCAAGCTGCCCCATGACGTCCTTGTCGAACTCCATCTTGTCGGCGGTCAATGAGGGCTCGTGGGGACCCTGCTTGATCGTGTTGTACCACGGGTGGCGGCGGATTGACTCGATGGTGAAGCGGGTTTCGGGGTCGGTGTTGAGGATTTGCCGGATCAGGTCTTTCACCTCGGGGGAAATCCAGTCGGGAGTTTTGTAGTCGCCAGCCAGGATTTTCTTGTACAGGACGGAGGTGTTGGAGTCTTCGAACGGGAGGTAGCCGCATACCAGCGCGAACAAGATTACTCCCATGGACCAGACGTCAGCTTTGGGGCCTATTGTGTTGTCGTGTACGTGTAGTGTTGTATGTGTAGGTGGGAGAGGTGGTGGTGGTGGGGGGGGTTAGACATGGACATTCACACACTCCACGCACACATCAAAACCAAAAACCTATCACTCACCTATGTACTGCTTCCCTGCAATCATCTCGGGAGCGGCGTAACAGGGCGAACCACACGCAGTCTTCAAAAAGCGGCCGCCCTCGTGGGTGTTTGACAAGCCAAAGTCTACAATTTTGATCATCCAGCCGTCCTTCGACGACTGCAAAAGCAAGTTTTCTGGCTTCAAGTCTCGGTGGGTAACCTCCATCTGGTGGAGGTACTCGACACCGTCGACCAGCTGGTGGAAGAAGCCGCAGGCGAGTCTCTCCTCGACGCGCTGGTGAGACACGATGTAGTTGAACATCTCCCCGCCATCAGCGTTCTCCATTATCAGGAAGATTGTCGTGGGAGTGTCCAACACCTCGTAGAGCTGGATTATGTTCGCGTGCCGGTTCCGCTTCAGAATCTTTATCTCTCGAGTTACTCGCTTCACATCTGCTACCTCAATGATTCTGCTCTTGTCCAGGATCTTGATTGCGACCTGGGGGGACATTTTAATTTTTTGAGTAAGTAAAGTAAAGACAGTTGGGGGCTGGGTAAAAAAAATGACGAAGAAAAGAAAAAAAAGTGACTGATCACGTACCTTTTCGCCAGTCAGAATATGTTGCCCTGCTTTAACCTTTCCAAAGGTTCCCTCGCCGATTGACTTTCCAAGGATGTAAGAACCAACAGTTTTCTTGTGCTTGGCGTTTCTGTCATTTCTCGATGACAGTTGTTGCCGGGTTGGAACTCCAGGTTGACGCTTGGAGCCACCAGTGCTGCGATGTCCTTGAGGAGGTGCCATGGGAATTTAGAAAGGATGGTAGGATGGGTCAAGAAGAGCTGGAGGTTTGGGTTTGGAGGATTGGAGTTGGTTGGATTACGGGATGAGTTGGACAAATAGATCAGCTCTATTTTCGCTAATTTCAAAGACCAGGAGGCGAGGCTAAGAAGGAGGGGAACAAAAAAATCAGAGAGGTTTCACTTGCCAAATTCGTTTCAACTAAAGAAAGATAACCTCTTGATTTTTGGCTTGTCGCAAAATTTGATGTCAATTTGGGTAAAAGTCTGCAATGTTGTTATGGTAGGAGAGGGTGCGAAGGTGTCAAACAAAAATATTGTCAGCTGGGATTTTCTTGCCACCTGAATCCACCTGAAAGCCCGAAAAACCGAAAATAAATATTCAAGATATTTTTAAACACAATTTGAACTCATAAGCAAACTCAATACCTATATAAACCCTAGCGTTCAACTTAATTGTCAACTTAATTGTCCGCCGCATATATTATATATTTGAAAAAAGTAATCCAACATGTCCAGCACTGGCGAAAACGAAGTTCTTTCCATTGCTGCGAAATACAACCTTTCCAAGGTTGCTTTGACTCAATCAGATATTGAAAAAATCGCATCCTCATCTTCTTCAAACAATTCCTACTCCGACGATGAAATTTCTGACGACAATTCCACCATCGAAAAGCCGCTTAGATCTCCAACACATTCCAAACGTTCAAACAAGCAGTCGGCAAAGGGCAGGCAGAAGCATGCTCACGACTCGGATATTCTCCTCGATTCCAACTCATCTCTAGACTCTTCGGGGATGTACGGTTCGTCCGAGGACACTCTCCACTTGTCCTTGCCCGATTCCTTTGATGACACGCTTCACTTTGAAGTTCCGCAGCAGCAGCAGCAGCAACTCAAACAAAACAAACCCTCTCACTCCCACTCCCACTCCCACTCTCACTCCCTATCTAGACCCAACTTCTCCAACAACAGTAACAAGACCGATCTCCTCAACTACATCAACGAGCTCGAAGCCACAATGAGCAAACAACGATACTCCCACCAGGACGAAATATCATCCCTCACGGATAGGTTCAAACAGGAGAAGCAGCAGTACCAAGCTCACACTTCGGATTCCAGCAGGGAGCTCAAGCTCATGCAGCAGAGACTGCAGGACAAGAAGGAGCTGTTCCTGGACCTTGCCATCTCCGATACACTCTTTGAAGAACTGGGCAAGCTGCCCGAGAGCCAGCTTACGCTGAAGGAGTTTGTTGCGGTCAAGGTGTACAAGAGCACAAGCCAGTACAAGAGGGACGCGGTTAGTTGCAGGAAGAAGTTAGAGGAGGTGAGTGAGCGAGCTAAGCAAGCCTTGTGAAAAAAAAATATAGAGCGAAACCAAATACTAACCCCCCCTTCAAAATTTCCCCATTACCATTTTAAAAGACAACCGACCTGCTGCAAAAGACAGCAGAAACTTCCGACCAGAGCTTGCGGGAGGCAACCCGCGCCAGGAAGGTCGCCGAGGGCAGGGAGGAGAGCCTGCGGCTCGATTTGACCGCCTCGGAAGGCCGCCTCGTGGAGGTTGAGGGCAAAGTGCGTTCCTTCCAGCGCACGGCGACTGAGCTTTCGGACAAGGGGCGCAAGTACGACTCGGTGCTGACCCGGGCTCAGGTGGCCGAGAAGAAGTACGACGAGCTGCGGCGGATGGCCGAGGAGCAGGCCATGGCGTTGAATAATGCCGCCGACAACGAGAAGAAAGTTCTTACTAAAAGCTTGGACAACGAGCACCAGCTGCAGCTGCTGGCGATGGACAAGAGCTTCCTGCAGAAGGAGCTGGAGCTCAGCACGCAGAGGGCGGAGAGGTCGGAGGCGGACTACCAGAGGAGCGAGGAGGTGAGCGAGCGAAATACTGCGAGCGAGCCTTGTGTGACAGAAAAGAAGAGTGCGAAGATCCGTGCGAAATTGCTATTCATGGCTACATCCACTACTGAACTAACATTATTCTACTCAACTATTCTTGCTCGCTCGCTTCATCTGTTACTTATTTTAAAACGCGCCTCGCCTCGCCTCGCATCGCTTCGCTCGGCGCAGGCGCTCCGCAACGCGCTGGCGAAGAGGGACGAACTGGTCATGCAGCTGACGGAAGTTAGGGAGAGCAGCAAGAACGACTACGAGAGCAAGATGGTCACCGAGGTGCAGCGGGTGCGTGAGGACAGCGCCAGGGAAATCAGCGACATCAGGAGCAACAGCAACGAGCTGTGGGAGAGGGAGAACAGGCTGCTAAGGGACGCCAGGCAGGACGCAGTGAAACAGACGGAGAAGGTGGAAAGGGACTTGGTCGAGCTTCGAAACGCTCACGAGGCATTGGTGCTCAGGCACGCCAAGGTCAATGCGGAACAGGGGAGCGACGTCGTGGAATTGAAGAACGAGCAGAAGAGGCTCAACTTCGAGAACAGCAAACTGGGGGCGGTCATTGAGGCTTTGAACAAAGATTTGAACGAGGCTGGGATTCAGGTGAGTGAGTGTTGGGGTTTGAGCGAGCGAAGCGAGCCTTGTGGAAGACGAGACACACTCTAAAACTCTAACTCACTCTCTTCGCTAACTAACCAACCACCCACCCACCATCCAATCCACAGATCGAACACTTCAGGGAAAAAATTGCTGTTCACACAACCGAGTACGTTAAGCTGGATCAGGAGGCCAAGAAGGACGCCATCTTGATGGGGGAGAGGTTGAGGCTAAAAGAGGAGCAGCTGGACGTGTACCTGAAGGCCGAAATTGAGTACGAGGCGAGGATCGAGGAGGGGGAGGTGCCCGCCGGTGCGACGCCCATCGGGGGAGTCATGAGGAGGGTCCAGCACAGCGTCGAGCTAGCGCGGCGGTGCGTGGCGCTGGAGAAGGCCAGGTTGGACCTCGTCAGGCAGAACGAGGCGCTGGGCGGAAGGGTGGAGGAGCTCGAGAGGAAGGTGGAGGAGAAGGGGAGGGAGCTCAGCAGCATTGAGCAGCCTACAAAGTACGTTGTTGAGAGGCTCAATGCGACGGAGAGGGAGAACTTGGAGCTTGCCAAGACCAACAAACTCATCTTGGGGGAAATGGCAGAGCTCAAGACGGAAATGCACGAGGTTTTGGTGCAAAGGGGAGAGTTGGGGAGCGCCTTGGAGGCGGTCAAGTTTGGGGTGGGGGTGGGGGTGGGGATGGGGATGGGCTCAACAAATGTATGGGCAAGCACAACAGACATGAATGATGGTGGACCGGAGGAGGTGTCAATCCACGTAACGAGAGCCGAGGAAAGTCCGAATAGGAGCGCTACACAGGCAGCAGCGTGGCACAATAGTGGTGAAGGTGGGCAGGGGCAGTAGATTAAACTCAAACTTTGTTAAGGGAGGATTTGAAAATGAAATTTGTGTTTATTCAATACGCTGGACCGGGCAAAAGGAATTCCACCACCACACTCGTTGGCCCATCCCCAGCCCCATTTCTCTGTATGCACATATTCAGGAGGGCCATGCCCTTGTGGAGGGTTCGG
>Ga0302114_10000623_pt1 | contig 24503 bp, 20 predicted proteins | sample AG5_Surface_MG_FD_203107 | JGI IMG/M metagenome (GOLD analysis project Ga0302114, IMG submission 203107) | Marine microbial communities from Western Arctic Ocean, Canada - AG5_Surface | ecosystem: Environmental > Aquatic > Marine > Oceanic | place: Canada: Western Arctic Ocean | collected...
CGATCAAAGAGATCCTATGGGCGATCAAAGAGATCCTATGGGCGATCAAAGAGATCCTATGGGCGATCAAAGAGATCCTATGGGCGATCAAAGAGATCCTATGGGCGATCAAAGAGATCCTATGGGCGATCAAAGAGATCCTATGGGCGATCAAAGAGATCCTATGGGCGATCAAAGAGATCCTATGGGCAATCAAATAGATCCTGAGGCTTGTATGGCACAGGCAAACAGTCAGATAGGTGGCACAATCGGAGATAGCCGAAACGAAAGAGCTTTGACTCGGCAGCAGCCTCCGCGCACGGCGAAAGCGAGTCCAAAATGCGATTTCTGACTATGTTCCCATACGTAACCTGGAAATAGGCCCATCGTGCAAACTGAATATATTTAGTGCCCCTGCATGAAATAGTGTGAGGTTTACCAGTTTACATACGACGAACGAAACTTACGTAAGTTTCGAAATTACGAAGGAAGATTTTTACCGAATGAGTTAATAATAAGCTTGTAGCTTTATTTTATGGTTAGCTGCGAGCTGAGCCAGAATCGTTCCCAGCTTACATGTTTTGGCCACAAGTGTTGAGCTCGTTGCACGTATTCCTTGGACAAGCACCATGACAGATGGCGGCACTGCAGTTCAATGCACGGGACTCTATAACGTCAGCAACACATGTTATCTTAACAGCGTTCTTCAAGCTCTTTGTCACGTGAGAGGTTTTCGGGAGTGCATGCTCAGCGACGAGGCAGGGACATATCTTTACGCAGCAAGCGGGACAGGAGGGTCACTCGAGGCGGCGAGTCCCAATCTAACGGATGAGATCCTCTCGTTTCCGGGATTCAAAAAGCGGCGGAAGCGAAAACGCGGAGAAGCGAGTTATTTTGAGGAGGCAATTGTGCCCGTCCGTAAGTGATCCAAGCTTCGAACCCAGGACCCCAAATTCCAAATGCTTCCTTTTTTGTTGCGTGGCACCCGGTCAAGCGTTCTCATGTCCAACCCATATGTCCAACCCATTACGTGACACGCCTGTCAGATGACACGAAGCGGGTGTACACGTTCGCTCCCGGCTTTCGACTCCTTTATACAAACAGTGTTGCCAACTCTTTTCCACTCTATTTTTGACATTTTTCTAATACCAATTTGCACCAGTTCGTCCACCAGCGATGACTAGGACTGGAAAGGCAAGTATAGCTGCCGCGGATCATGCTTGCCTTGGAGGTATGTCTATCGTTTCGACTCTACCGGCAACATCTCGTTGCTGCGTGATACTGCATAGCAATTTTTGACCGAACACAGGCCACGAAACTTTCGTTGACTTTATTTCTTTGTTCCTCATGCTTCACTTGTTTCACGCAGGGGAATTACGAGCAGTACTGAGAACCCTCTGGTCCGGTGAGTAATCAATCCACGGCTAGGTCATGAATCTTTCGAGAGGCCCTCGGAACAATTCTGAGCTCTGTCACGTCAACATTTACTGCTTGAAAACGATGCGACATGTGATGCTTGTACTTTAAACCCTGAACTAATTTGTTTTCCAGGTGAATACGCGGCTTTCCCGCCGTATCGGCTGCTGCGAGCAATTTGGGCGTTAGTGCCTTCATTTGCTGGCAACCAGCAGCAAGATGCGCACGAACTGACAAGATTCCTGCTAGAGCGCCTACGCTTGGAGTTTGTACGAGGCATTCAACTGGTCGCCACGCAAGCTGCAAAAGAAAATGGGAAACTCTTACCTCGTGGAAATGAACATGGTATAGGCGCGAATGTGATGGGCGATCTCGGCATACCTGTCCCGATGAGACGCACGCGAACCTCGAGGTGCAGGCAGCAGCTGTGTGGGAAATCATGGACTGGTAGTAATATCAACCATTCTATCATACCTTCGCAGCATTGTGGCGGCAACGCAGTGGGAGTTGCCAGTTTAGAATCTCTTATTGTGGGATTGGGACACCCAAAAAAGAGTACGCCATTAAACAAAGACATCATGGTGGATGGGAATGGCCGACATGATGGACATGTCATAATTTCGCGCTGGGGTGCTGTACGCCACAGGAGGGGCTGCCTTTGCCGTCCGTGCCAATCAAGAAGAAGAAAGGAGGGAATTAATGAAAACCCGGCATCTTCGTATGGAGCGTTCAAGCATTCATCTGAGTCTCTCGCCAAAGAAGAAAGTAGAAAGAGCGTCGACGATGTAGCTGCCCATCGCGAATCAAATTCGGGCAGATCTGGGCTTCGAACCGAGACACGAGTTGGTCCGAGCACATTCAAGGCGCATCAAGGTGGATTCGAGTCCAACGCGGGTGCCTTTTTATCTGATGTTGACTGTGACTTTGGATTGCCTTCGGACCCAGTTTGGCGCTTATTTGGTGGAATGGCCCTAAATCAGATCCACTGCTTTCGATGTGGCCACGCAAACAGTTGTCAAGAGCCGTTCCTTGACATCTCTTTGACAATACCATCGGTTATTGAGGCTGGTACCAAAATTTGCTGCTCTGAGAAAGCAAGCTGTCCTTCTCAAAAACCCTGCGAGGTGGCAGAGATGGGTGAGGGGCCTGATGGTTGTGCCACTCTCCAGCAATGCTTGGCGGTGTACACGCGAGACGAGAAGTTGTCGGGATCAGCAATGTATGCATGTGATCATTGTGGCAGCCTCGCTAGCACCTCAAAACAGACCAAGCTTCAGTCATTGCCGCCTGTTCTATGCCTGCATATAAAACGATTCACCTGGCGGGGCTCAGAAAATAAGTCGAAATTAAACACCCACGTAGACTTTCCACTTGAGAACTTGGACCTGGCGCCATACATGGAGTCAGTGAACTGTAATGGCAAAGATGGCGAGAGTCCTTCGATCGGCGTCGCAGCAGGAACCCATCAGAGCGAGAAAGGCATGCACCCAACAGCAAAACTAAGAAGAGAGAAGGATGAAATACATGGGACTGTGTGTCTTTGCAAGACGGACTCGCCTGATTGGCAAGAAAGAGGTTCGAAATCGCCCGATTGGCAAGGAGTCCTGAAAACAGCTCCCGCTTCATGTGCATGCGCAGATAGAAGGACGAATCACTGGTCAGATGCCACAGTTTCAAGGCAGCAAGCTCATGTGAGGAAATCTACTCCAGTTCTCTATGATCTTTCTGGGGTTGTCGTGCATCATGGTCCTGGTGCAGCGAGTGGTCACTACACTGTTTTCACGAGAAGTGATAGCTGCAAGACCATGAGACCTCTGCAAAATACTTCAGGCAACGTTTCGCAGATGTCTACCGCGGCTTCCAAGGCAGAGTGGCTTCAATTTAACGACGACAAAGTCGTGCAAGTTACACCAGAGGAAGTCAAGCAGTGTGATGGGTACATTTTCTTTTACACAAGACAAACTGAAAAGAATATCGTGTGAGGCTCACAGGCTTACAGAGAACGCCCTCTCAGCGGATACTTTCGAAAACACTTGATTAATTGCAGTGTGCTGCGGAACTTCAGACCAGTCGAGTAAGATCAAAGCTCATGGTTCCCCTAGCACTGGCCATGAAACATGGATCCAATCGGAAATGTGCGTGTAGCGATGCCTCATCACACACACGTGTTAAAGGCACAAGGGTCACGTTGTACCCAGCTGGCTAGTTGTGGTGGTCGCGCGTTCTAGATTTTGAGGAAAGCGAAATTTCTGTTGACTGCGGGTTTGTGTTTTGATGCTAATGCGAACACACTTAGCTTATTCGATTCACGCGACGTTCTAAATATCATTTCTTTACACTTTCTGTATGTGCGGCCCGATGCAAAGCTCGAGTAAATTGATTCAACAAAGTGAGCTTAAGTGATGAATCCAATTGTTGACGAAGAGTTGAGAGTGTTAAATCAGCCGTATTTCTTGTCGGATCGTTAACTCAACTGAAAGCCGAAGACCAAAGTGGATTAGCGGATGGCTGTGAAACGTATGCGAGTGGTGAAAAGACAAAGTTCTGAAATTCATATTACTTTGACCGATACCCGTTGGATTTATCATGTACGGAATGGCAGGGATGATGGAAAGTCAGTAACTGATGGCCAACAGTTTCGAAGCACGGCGTGAGCTGAATCACTTCAGACTTGGGTCACAAAAGTTTAAGGTATCCAGCTACGTTTGACGCAAGGGCATATTCTTCAAGCGAACGAGCAGATGCAACGTAGGCCGATTTTGCCTTATCGACTTCGCCAGCCATGCACGCGCGTCTCAATTCTGCGACATTTTTAATGAAAGATTGCGGCTGATACCCAAGGTTGTCTCCTGCTACTTGCAGGTCTTCTTCCCAGCTTCCCCGTCCTAACTCCTCTGCTGCAAGAGCTAGATAACCAGACTCGATGAGAGAGCCTGCTTTGCTCAGCTTGTAAACAGCCACTTGAACTCGTGATGTATCCGAGTCAAATTTCAGTTCGTTTTTTGCCACATATTTTTTCTCCAGTGCTCTCTCGGCTTGGATGCGCTCTGCACGACCTGCCTTGGCCTTCGCGAGAAGTCTGATCGCAGGGAAACGCATTTAAACGTTGTTAGTTGTGCAGGTTGGAAACGCATAAAGGAAAGCGTGGGAGCTTACTCTTCGTCATCGTCGTCATTGGCGGGGATTAGAGCCCGTGCGTTTGTAGCGATAGACAGTTGAAGGCCGAAAGATCCTAGGAAGACGGCTTCCCGTCTCTTCGGACAAGTCGTCGGCGGCGGCGTCAAAACTTGCTTAGCACATGCTCTGACGCTGATATTTCGGCGAACATGACGACGGTTTGAAACGGTGCTTACGGAGGAGAATATAGTTTGCGTCATCATAAGTTTTCGTGACCTAGGTCGTGACACAAACCTCGTTATCCGTAAGACTTATCTAGCTAGCTAGCTAGCTAGCTAGCTACTAGCTCTAGAGTTAAGTTTCGTTCGTACATGAAAAGTTTTAAAAGAGGAAGGGTTATTAGAATGAAGATAGATAGTGATATCATCCAAAAAGTTCGTGTGATAGATGATATGATGATGTCAAGCCTATATATCTAGCCACATGTTGCATTATATTTGATTAACATTTATTTATTGTACCATATATCTAACTAATAAATAATAAGGCGTGATTATATATTTTTGCGTCGCTGCTTCAGCCGAACTTGGTGATTTCAAAGCAAGCGAACTTCTCACCTGACGTGATTTTTTGTACCTCCTATTAACTCAAGGAGGTACAGTGTACGGAGTTGGTTCTTTTGAGTCGCGGGCGGGTGTTGCCCGGAGGCTCAGAGGACGGCGCGCAGGGCAGGGTCGGCGCGAACGGCGCCTCCGCAGATTGGTTAAAGGAGCGGAGGGTGTGGAGATCTCGATAATACATAAGTGTGAATATTTAAACGCAGAATTTATACTACCTTCGTAACTCTCAATAAGCAAGTTTCGAATGCAGCTTACTGTATGTACTATATAAAGTTTCGTTCGTTCGTACACATAAATATGATATGCCCCCACATACTTGCATACATCCATGCATATATGCATGTGAAGGTCTCGGATAATAAAGGACAGTAAATAGATACAGAAGAACCAATCTTGCTAAGATCATGCCGAATAAAAAGAGTTTTAGCTGGGACCTTAAAAGTTACATGTGTGCTTCGAAGGTAACTTTAGTTATTAGATGAAAACAAATAAAGCCGAAGTAAAATAAATTATACGAAGGTATTAATTAAATATTGGGAAAGTACTACGTATACGTACTTTCCATTCCGTTAGTTGTCACAATTAATAATAATAAGACGATGCATAATATTATGTTCGCGCACGTTTATTCGCCGTTCGGAGCTGTCTGTGCCATTCCTCCGCTGCGTCTGCCGGCGAGGCTGGGTTGTACCTCTCTGGCCTCTGCCCCGCCCTCCTGGCGGGCGACCTCGAGGCCGCATCTCAGGAATCGCAGTCTGGTTCGCTGGTTGTACCACGTCGGTCGTATCACCCCCCACGACTTTGCTGATGATTTGCGCGACCCAATCTGCGACGTTAATGTCGTCGCGAGGACCAACAGAGTGAGCGGGGACGGGCCCTTGAGCAGCGGTGGTGGCGTCGGTGTCGGGAACGTCGTTGAGGTTGTTCGGGGGCGGGGGGGGAATCGGATGTGGGCTGCGGGGTGCGATGGTCATGTTTGTATATCCAATCTAAAGCCCTGGGAAGCCCTGTGAATGCAGTCAGCCATGCCCTCACATCCCCGGCGGGTACAACAAAACCAGTCTTGGCGACGATTGTTTCGGTAAGATTTCGTGCGTCATCACTTGATGATAATACATCTCCCTTTCCTAGCCAGATCGCTTCAAACTCTTTTCGCTCTTGCTCCACTTGTTCAGTAAGCCATTTACGGACATGCTCCGCTATAGCAATCGCCTTTTTATTAGGAGCGCGATCTTTGCGAGCTTTGCGCATCGTTTCATCCTGCGGTGATGGAGGTGCATTCTCCTCGACGTCGCCAGCGCCATCGTTCTGCTCGGGGGGCTGGGGCTGCTCGGGGGGGTCGAGCGGGTCCGACGGGGTGGGGTAAATCGGTGTATCATTATACGAGAGGACAGCAAACGATTGCGCCGCCGATCTTATTATAGATTGGTCAGCCATCCTGCAAACAAAAAGTAAAGATGTGTGGTTAGATTTGTAGCTTCGATTCAAACGTAAGAAAAGCTTGGCAAGTCCAAACGAGGCCAAAAAAGTGCGAGGGGGCGGCTATGATGTCCAGATATACACACGAAACCGATGCGCATTTGTCCGTGTATGTACGAATAGACATCATCACGATGTGCAGCGCGAATCACTAAGCAATCAAGCAAGGAAACGCCTGTATAACGTCCTCATCGCGGCCAGATGCTTGCCCAAACAGTTCAAAAAATAGGTAACGCCCGTCGCGTATTTTTCCCGAGTTCCTCACCTCCTGGGGGATCGCGCACCTCTTGAATCACGTCCGAAGACGGTCGGATGGCTCCGCTAAGTCGCACACCACCTGGCGATGAATCGCGTACGAAAATTCGTACTTGGCCCTCGCCAAGTGCCGAAGAATGCATCATCACGTAGATGCGAGTTAGCCGAGCGGGAGTTCAGCGAACGAGTCTGCGAAAAATTGGATGATTGCTGGTGGTCGATGAAGGTAACGGGAAAATATTCCCCAGGCCCAAAACCTTTCGCGAAGTCGCACAGGCTTTTGGCTCTTCGCGCGCTATGGGCTGAAAAACACGACTTTTGTACGATTTTCGTATATTCAGGACTAGAAGGGATATATATATATCACCTTCGTATATCGATGATGATGAGTTATTACTCGAAATCCCTCGAATACCTATCACCTTCGTATTTCGTTCGTTCGTGAATAATATATTTGTGCTCCCGTATAGGAATTCATAGAAAATCGTTTTTTTGCGTATAGGGTTATTAAATTTTAAATATGATATTACATATTTAGCACGAGCACGATATTTTATTATGACATTCATATACGCATACGGAAGGCTTCAGATCTTAATAATAAGCTTTTTATTCGAGATAAGATTATTATTTAATACGAAGGTATAGATACCTTACTTCGTATTATATAATATTAATATTATTATTAAGATTATTGGTTCTGTAATAAGTTTATTATTTAAGCAAGCCGTTTATTTGTCCGTACGTAGTCTACGTAGTCTACGAAGCGGGTGGCGTTCACAATCTTGTAGGTCAGGTCAGGTCAGCCACGTAAGCACATCTTTTCGAATGCTAGAAGACCAAACTCAGAAAACGAGGCTCTGGAGCGATAAACACGGACGGAACCAATACGGTAAAAGCGCAGAATTCTTCCACTTCTTGTTCATGAGAACGTAGTTTTTCGTACAGAAAGACTTGCAAATTTGTATGCACTTATCAAATCAGTAGAAAAGCTCGAGACGGCTTATTTGAACAGCACCGCACACGCCGGCGCGTATGAATCCGCTTGTTCCGAGCTAATCACGAGGTTCAAAACTTTGCGGAATGCTCTCGTGGACACGGTGCCAGATGTACAACACTTCATGCAAGTTGAAGTTTTCCCCCCGGTTTTATGCGAGCAAGACTCACACGTATCTACTCTGCGGTGCTGACCCTTTTAACAGGGTGCACTCACGTCCCTGATACATGCGGTCCACCCTGCTGGCTTTTAGTTCGTGCGGTGACCCAAGTTTCTTCATTAATTTGCGTTGGGATTGATGTCGACCGTTCTTTTCGTCAACGTACTCAATCCAGTTCGCAACGGCACGACATCGCTTGCAGATAGGCATGCCGGCTACTGTTGAGCACAGGGTTGTCCGTTTAGATGAACAGCCCTCGGCAGTGAGTGTTGCTGAGTGTGTTCATAACTACATCGGCCTCATAGACACTCTTAAATTAAATATGTGGGAAACGATTATTCCGTATTGAAAGTTGCATTTCCAACTGCTAAAGCTTTGTTTTTGCTTTTGTTGACTTTTCCCAACGGGCAAACCTGCTCCTACTCCCCCTGCGTGCTGCCTCGCGTTATATTTTCCGTTGGATTGATTGCGATTGGCAACTTTTACATGACCCTTGAAACTGGCAGCAAAGGACCAAGTTGCCCCGTATCTTTCAGATCTTCTCACCAGCCTTTACAGAGTTCAGCAACTCCCAACAGATTTCGCGGGGACAATACTTGTCAGACACTGGATTGTCCGGCTGGACAAGATGCGCGCGAGTGATGAGCTAGGGGATGATGAGATCAGACAACTACTATACGATACCGAGAACTCGTATAATGCTTTCATGCGCCTACTCGGGGGACATGAGGAACACACTCGGCAAGGTCAGAGTCAAGTTGAGTAGACCACCTTAAAAACGGCATTGTTTCAATGCAGGCAACGCCTACTACTTCTTGAGAGTTGATCACTGCAACTTCTCCGTAGATTTGTGCCTCAGTCAATCTTCGAATGAAAAATTAGGATTCACGGCGAGTACACGGTCATCAACTTTTTGGGCGTTTCCCTCCACTTGGGAAATGACTGAACTGTTACTCGGGTCAACATTTCCATAGTGATGACCCTTTGCGCCACTGTGTTCCTGGATTATCACTAGTGTCCCTTCTTGTGTTACGAGGCGGGAAATGATGCAACGTACTACCCTGAGCTCATCGAGCAGCTTCCCAGAGTCTGAGATGCCCTCGAATGCTGCGACTTGATCAATGTACCATGTGACTAAGTCAGCCTGTTTCATGCCAGACGCAAAACCATTGAGCCCGGCAACGTGTTCGGCACGATCGAAATCTTCTGACTGATGAAATTCATGTTGTCTCATACGTTTGACAAGCATGTTGCGGATCTGTTGATACCTCTTGAAAGATATTGTTCTAGACGATTTCATGAGGATTTGCGGTTCAGAATTTGGTGATTTCACCTCAACGATTGAGTGTGTCTGATTAACACCACATTCTGCAGATTTGGGTAAGCTTATGGCACCATCAAGACAAGATCTTCTGCCGAATCCACTTTGTGGTGCATAATCGTGGACAAGGTTACGCGCCTCAGATAGCTCAGCTGGTTCGTTTTCGTCCGAGTTAGTTAGAACATTTCTGTTGTAGGAGCTGTCTTCGTCAAAGGTAAGATCCCTCGCCTCGACGGCGATTATTGATTCAGACAATAGGCGCCGTGCTTCTTTCACATGCAAAGGCTGCACATCTGATCTACAGTGTAGACGCGCGAGGGCTTCAGATAAACGGACAAGGGCTTCGAGTTGCCGAACTGTGATCCGATAAGCAGTCTGTGAGCCAGGCTGAGCGTCTCCTTGTCTGAGTTTCATATACGCGTGAACTATTTCTTGTCGTGCTTCAGGAGTAAGTTTGGGGCGTATAGATCGAGCGAAACGAATGTAGCTTTGAAGCTGTTGCAGCGTGTAATCCACATTCATAGCTTCATCTTGTCGTTGGTGCAAATTGACAATATGACGTGCAAGATTGTAATCTCGAAATTCGTCTGGTTCATCAATCATTACATGAACAAGATCGAAACGTGAAAGGATCGCAGGCGGGAGACTCAAATTATGCTTAAGCTTTTTGCTGCGATCATATCTCCCGCCATTAGGATTTGCAGCGGCAAGAATTGACGTGCGTGCATTCAGTGTTGCATTTATTCCGGCTTTAGCTAACGAAATTGTCTGTTGCTCCATTGCTTCGTGGATGGCAGCCTGGTCCTTCGCGTCCATTTTGTCAAATTCATCTATGCAACACACGCCATTGTCAGCCAGCATTAATGCTCCAGCCTCTATGCAGTACTCTCCTGTTTCGACGTCCTTTGCCACAGTTGCAGTTAAGCCCGCTGCTGATGACGACTTTCCTGAAGTGTAGACTGCCCTGGGCAAGAAAGACGAGATGTATTTTAGAAACTGGGACTTTGCACATGATGGATCGCCGACGACAAGTACATTGATATCCCCACGGAGACTTATCCCTTCATTTGTTTCTTTGTGAACGCCACCAAATAACATGAGTGCTATAGCGCGCTTGATGTCGACATGCCCATGAACAGTCGGGACGATCGAGCGGACAAACTTATCATAGATAGCCGGATCTTCAGCCATCAAAGTGAAATTCCGGCGCTCTTCTCTCGAAAAACTCTGCAAAATATCCCTGCCAGTTTCATCTCCGCATAAGCCGATCCCGCATTTGATAGCACTCGCGCCATCATAGGCATCTCCACTTGGCTCGGATGAATTTGTTGTGTTGACAACAGAGTTCGCGATGAAAACTGTTCTGTAATAAAGTTCTCTAGTGCCAAGAGTGCGTATGCCACTTATGCCTTCACCGTGCCCACTTCTTCCGTGGCCCATTTCCGTGCGATCGCCAGCCATATTTGCTGGTGCACCTTGGGGGACAACAAGCAAAGTTCCAGTAAAAATCATCTTATCACCAGCACGTGCCTCCTCCACAGCTTCGTGGCGAAGAATCACCTCTATGGAGCGAGGCAACGACCCCGCCGGGACCTCTTCGCTGTTCTCCTGCACCCTGACTCTCTGCCAGTCTACGAATGTGCAGGTTTCGCGTTTCAGGGTCCACTTGTCCCGGTTAGTGCAAGAGGCATTTGCGCAGATTGAAGGTATGGTGTACCGGCAATCTTGTTCGATGTTTGGACAATCAATACCGCAGTCAACACACCTGAAACTGCCGAAAAGTAACTCTGGCCTGACATCCGACGTGCGGGTAACCGTCCCACTGAATGCGACGAGTTGGCCTATGGCCTCGGCTTTAAGCTCACGAAGGCGGAGTACACTCGGCAAATTCACAAACGAAACCCAGAAGTCCTTCTCATGCCAACGTTCCATCCTTGCTGTCTCTGGTCGGTGCTCAAGGACAAATTTCTGGACTGCTCGGCGAAGGTATTTTTGATATTTGAAGAAGTTCGTTTGTATGGCGTCGTGAGCGAGGTTGCTGTCAAACCTGATGCGAGGGAGAAGAGGTGAACAAAGGAGAGTTGGAACAGACCAGGACCGGAAAAGCAAAAGGGAAATATAGATGAAACATTCTGGCTAAGGAATGCTAGATGTACCGAGGAAGAACAAACATATGAAGGTATCTGCCATCAGCGGTCTTACCTAACGAGATGTCTGAAATCAACATATAACGTTGTCCCGCTGCGGTCGCACATATCGCTCAGCTGTTCAACGTAATCGCGAGAAGGCAGGTCTCCATACTTCGCGCGGTCTACGTCGAACGACCCAGAGCTGTAAGTGTTGAGGAATGTCAGAAAAAGTTGCGTTATCTCTTCGCCGTCGTCCACACTCGATGTATCTATATCCATGGCGACTGACAAAGTGCCGGGTGCAGACAGCAGAAGAGATATTTTGAAAGTTATCGGAGGCAACAATAGACCTAATATATACGAAGGTAACACTTAATAAGATATTCTGGATTTCAATCAAGCGTGGAGATTTTAATTTTAGTTAATCGAGTTAAGATGAGTTAAGTAATTCAAAATAATATAATCATCCATACGACTTTTATTTCTGCGTACGAAATCGTCATGTGGATGATTTAGCTTATCTCCATGACTACGCGCCATACAGTCGTATTCATAAATGTGTTAAACGCGACTTTTTTTAACTTCGTGTTTTCGAGCACGGCCGTTTCCACGCCTTCCCAGAGCGCCTTACGCGGCTCTGAAGCCGTCTCTGAATGATAAAATAACGCGCATGTCATGTCATCGCCATCGGACGACTACTGTTATGTATCGACCGCGCGGCCACCACCAATCTCGGGCCATCTTGGCGAGAACACGGTGCCGACTTTCGGAGATAAAAACGGAGATCTCTTGTCGACATCCGCGCCGGGCTCTGGCGTTCATGCGCGGCGTAAGACGCAATTAGAGATCTAAAGGCACTTCAACATCTCGAGGACCACGTTGTGCACCATCTACCGTCGCGATAACTGGCGTTTCATACGTAAACGCCCCGCCCCCGCACTCACCGTGGACCACCTCCGCTTATCTCCGCTTAACTCGATTAACTCCAAAATTATCGTCTTAACTCATCTTAACTAAAATTAAAATCTCCACGCTTGATTGAAATCCAGAATAGATCGCTAACTCACATCGCCGCGGTCGGACCCGAGTTTGGTCGGTTGTAATATCCGTGGTAGGTGCCTCCCTGGTGACTGGAAAATGATAAAATCGGGGTTCGCGGGAGGCTTGTTTGGGACAAGTCTTAGATAGGCACGCTAGCACTGTGTACATTTCAAGCCGCGCCTCGTGGGCGTCGCGGCGAAGGAGCATCCGTATCGGGCGTCTCGCGGCTTCGAGTTCTCGACGCGGTTCTCGCGGGGGTCGGCCGCTGCGGGTTCAAGACGGAGTATTTTATCGATTGAGCTTCGGTTTTGATCGATAGAGCTTCGGTGAAAGAAGGGCTATAGTTAAAGATTTGAAGCCGAATTTTCATCGATACATCGGTCAACTTCGACGTGTACCACCGCCTCTTCGGAAGACGCGTTAGTGTCGTTTCTTACTTCAGAAGTGGCGTACGTGCATGCATATATGACGACTACGTGCACGTCAAGCGCAACGATACGGACGTCCCGCTGAACAGTTGCCGTCCAAAGTTGAGCGATGGAGCTTCGGTTTTGATCGATGAAGCTCTGTTGAAAGAAAGGCGATATTTTAGGTTTGAAGCCGAATCTTCATCGATACATCGGTCAACTTCGACATCCACTAGCGCGTCTTCAGAAAACGGCTTGCCGGCGCCTTTTCGTTCAACGGTGGCGTACATGTCCGGACGACGACTAAGTGTACGCTTAACGCAATGACAAGGCCGTCTCGCTGAACAGCCGGCGTCCGAAGAACGAAAAGGCGCCGCACATAGTTGTTAGCCCGAGAAAAAGTATCACTCACAGACCGTAAGGTGATATAGTCTATGACGTTTGAAAATGATCGAACTCTCGACGAATCAGAAGACGTATAAAGTGGGACATTTTGGGAAAATGATCGGGTTGGATCCTATTGGATGGTGTTGCTAAATGTGACTTCGTCAGTGAGCTGACTCGTCCCAAATATTTAGGGTCGCGCGTGTTTTCCCCCGTTTGGCGCTTAGGCAGAACGGCGAGCGCGCTTGGCCGCTTGCAAAGATGCTGCTCGGCGCCAAACACGGAGGGCGAACTCCGATTGTATCGCGCATTATTGTCCATGAGCTTTGCGCACTTTCCCTGACTGTTCAACAGCGATGTTTTGCTTTGCCTCAAGAACTCAAGAAACATCGGTCTAAAATGTTCTGGATTCACTGCCGTATAAATTAAACCGTATGTTCTTGGGTCGCGGGCACGGTCTTCTTGTTCAACTGCAACGCAATATCTAACGACGCGAACTGGGTGACGTTGATGCGCGCCACTGATGATGACGCCCTCCGTGTTTGGCGCCGAACAGTAATTTAGTAAGCGGTTTGGTCTCGCGTGTTTTTTCCCTATGACGCCTAGTTCGGCGCGCGCGCTGAGCCAAAAATGTTTGGCGCGTAGCACGTGTCAGTGTTTGCAACCGACCAATCATCGCATGGTCACAATAATGCCGACCGAAAGTCATCAACTCGAGTTAGATATATCGTTGACGCGTCGACACGTGCTGCGCGCCAAAAGAAAAGGGTCGCGCGGATTTTTCCACCTTGGCGCCTCAGAATAGCTAGCTAGAGTATGCGGAGCGCGCTAGTATGCGGAGCGCGCTGGACGCTTGCAAAGATGCTGGTCGGCGCTAAACATACCGGTAATTCGTGTTTATATGGTAACCGCCCTGCCGACCGAAAATCAACATAAAAGCTACGAAGGTACGAAGGTCCTACGAAGGTACCTTCGAAGGTAGGACATTAGATTCCAGCCAGGCACGTGCCTTATTATAACCTTATTGACCCATATATTTATTAACAGCAGGCTGTCTGAACTCTCTGCTTACTTGCGTCGTCGTGACACAGCCGACGGCCGCGCCTGCTTTCGCCCGTGCGGTCCCCATCATGGACCCCTTATCTAACATTTGCACAAACTTCGATCAAGTCGGCCAGGTTGATTTTTTCCCCTGAGAAAGTACCCGGTTTACTATCTGCGGTTCGCTGCGTCTGGATCGCAAGACATCTATTTCCTCAAGTTATATATCTCCCAGGCCTTTGCGTCTCATTACTACAACATCTTCGACACGGATCGGGGGCAGATCGGTCAACTTTACAAGGTAATTGCCACGTGACCGCAAGCCGCTTTGATTGCGCCCAACGCCATATTTATCCCTGCCTGCCTTTCTACCCGTAAACGCCCGCAACCTTAGAAAAAATATTTGCTCTCTGTTTACAAATTCGTTTCTTTTGACGCCGTCTTGTATCGAGCGTCGAGCTGACGACATTTTGTGCGAAGGACGAGGTTTCGATGCTTAATTTTGAGCACTCTGCCGGTCGACCGGGCCAGTTTAAGGGCACTGCTGCGATCTTGCAGAAACTTCAAAGTTTACCCCAGCAGGTGAAACATCAAGTGATCACCATCGATTGCCAACCAACTCCGGGGGGAGGAGTACTGGTGATGATTTGCGGCAATCTCCTCGTAGATACTGAAATCCCCCAAAAGTTTAGCCAGGTCTTCCAGTTGCTGCCAACAGGTTCTGGATCTTACTATATCTTCAATGATATATTTCGACTGAACATCGGGTAGTCTAGCTATTTTGAGCTAAGTAATATAATAGAACAAACTCCTGGACATCAATTTGCAATTCGAAGGTCCGGAAATCAGAGTGCAGGTTTTCCATGCAGGCACAAGTTTACCTTTTCCAGCAAGCTCTTGTTTTCCAATGCAGCAGCTACTCTTTCTTTGTCATTCAACTGTCTGTTAACAGCTAGTTCTGAGGAATGCGAGCCAGGATAGACGAAGACATTAGTTTTGTAGCTTCCAGCCAAGCTGTGCTGTAATTTCATACAGATCGCGAGCCCGATAAGGGTCGCCATACTACAGTGAGGTACAGTCGGTGTGAAAAAAACTTGGATGCGCCGTGCCTCATGGTGCACCCGTGTATCATCTATACTGACGATGTCAAGCTGTAAAACAGGGAGCATGTCGTTAGTGGGTTTTGAGCGCAATACAAACCGCAAAAAAATGTTAAGACGCTTGACGAAAACCTGCCTGTTCTAAACTATAAGGATGCTCAGGATCGTTTATGTCTTTTAACTGGTGGAAAACTTCAATTTCATCAATCAGGTCAGGCATTAGCTCATCAGTTTCCAACGCCGAACGAAGGCGCCGCTTATAATTTGGGAGCTCTCGTCTGATGTGAATGACGGGCTCGGCGTTTATTAGAGTCGAGGTTGTCATTTCATTTCCCGTTGGGTCGACAGAACTGGCCAACTCCGACTGGGGTGAATAAGTCTTTCTGTTTGCGACCGGCCGGAGATCCTTGCCGGCGGCTCGCAAAGGATCACTGGGTGACTAGAACAAATCCTACCCAAGGGTGAACAAGTCTTTCTGTTTGTGACCGGCCGGAGATCCTTGCCAGCGGCTCGCAAAGGATCACTGGGTGACTAAAACGAATCCTACCCCACTGGCTGCCTTGCTCTGTGAGCTTGTGATTACAAGCTCTCGTGAAGCACGAACGAACACAGTGAAACCGTCGGGTTCGTTATCGCTTCAAATATTTGACCCAGACACACCCTCGTAAAACTTAATTGCGTGGGATACATTATTGTCAGCAACCTTCCAAAACTATTTTTTGCGATCAAATTGCCTTTCAAGCACAATATTTTCAAACTGATCAAGATTGGCACGGCTCTATTTTATGCCCTTTATGGCCGTTCTTACAGGAAACACTTACAAAAATGTCACACTCACCTGGTATCGTTAATCAAGAATCACGGTTTATTCGGGAAGCGTATTTCTGATGACTGTGTTCGCCCTTCATACAATGTCAATATGGCCTGGTATCGTTAATCAAGTATCACGGTCTATTCGCTTCGTGCAATGACGACATGACCTGGTATCGTCAACCAGGAATCACGATCTATTCGCTTCTTACAATGGTGACAGGTGTTTGCTCATACGTCGGCTGTTAGTTGTAGTTAAGATGGTCAGCGTGTGATTAACTAATTAACCACGACCTCGGAGGCCGACCTGGAGCGAACCCCAACAAATCAGTTCACTCGTTCGCTCCGATCCTGCAAGATTTTCATTATTGCACTAACTAATAACTGCTGAGGACAGGTTGGGCTGACGTAATTATTTTTTGATAAAATCAAGAAATATATGCTACACGCGCTACCCAGAAAATTACGACACCCTGCTACCTTGATTGCCTGTCCTTAATGCGTGAGAAGGAAATATTCGGAATAGTCAGCTCACAGTTTCTTTGGGAAAAAATGTCACATTACATTCACCTACTTTATTTATATTACCTTCAAGGTATCGTTTATCAAGGACCAAGGCCTATTGCTCCTTGGTTCCTTCATCGAATAAAATAAACCAATTTCATCCAATTTCCCTTTATTTGTCACTTGTTCAAAATTTGACCGATACGAAAGCTTTTATAAATGATACCGAAGGTACCTTCGAAGGTACCTCCGAAACGTACGAAGGTACTGTATGTTATTACATGTTATTACCTTCGAATTTGCAGGTATTCGAAACTTATTTAATAATGTTAAGTTATTAGTTCATGATATATTTGCGATAATTGAGAGCGTTTAATAAGACGTCACAAAGAAGGCCACTACCTACTGTATTGCACAGGGTAGTGTGTAGAGTTGCGCCTATGTACACCTCATATTTGTCTGAGGCATGCAACAAGCTTTGAGCAGTCTCGACGAATCCATCTGGGTCACCTTCTGGCGGGACTTAAAAAGATTAGCGGCAAACACAAAGGCAGTGCTGTTAGTGTTCAGGAAAAGCACGAGCCAGTTTTCAACGCGCGAAGGGCTTCGTGATTGGGATTTGTGGGGTCCGCTCGTTTCTGTCCTCAGCTTCTGCATGCTTTTGACCAAAAGCGCAGATGGTGCTTCCAGCATGTTTTCAGTCGTATTTTTAACTGTAGTAATAGGATCCTTTGTGCTTACCTTGAATATCTTGCTCCTGGGAGGACACATTATATTTCTTCAGGCGATCAGTTTGATTGGCTACTGCACCCTTCCGACATTTTTCGCAGCTGGCACGGCATTTGCTAGCACGAATAAGGCTTACAGGTCTTGCCTGGCTGCTGTATCCATTGTTTGGTCAAGCTATGCATCTGTGCCATTCACTTCTGCCTCTGTTTCTGGCAAAAGGAAGGAGCTTGCAATATACCCTATCATGCTCTTGTACCTATCACTCGCAGTTCTTTTTCTCGTGAGTTTATAATGTCATAATCATAACACTTTAGATTTAAATTGAAGATTCTAAAAGATGAAATCCAAATGAACGGACTCATACAAACTCTCTTGGCAGCAGCGAAAGGTCTTCTTATTTCAAAAGCTCCATTAGTTCATATACTTGACAACGCCTGACATATATATATATAATGAGAGCAGAGCCAAACCGGCGCTGAGCCAGAGGCAACACGATCCGCCTTTTGTGAGAAGCACCCCTGCATCCGTGGATAAACCCAACCATGCGAATCCATCCCTTGCTCCAAGAAGTATAGAAAGCGCAACAAGCTGTGTGGCTGTCTTCCATTTTCCAAATGAGTTGACGGCCACTGCATCATGAACCTCGCCGCCGGCAGAAGCAGCCCATTCTCGGAGGGCAGACATGGTTATTTCGCGACCAATAATTATTGTCGCTGGGATCGCGATGAGTGCGCCACCCACATTCGGAGGCCCATGGACGCAAAGCAGAACAAGCGCAGCAGCAACCATAAGCTTATCTGCCACTGGATCAAGAAAAGCTCCAAATGACGAGACAAGTCCCATCTTGCGCGCGAGAAATCCATCAGCCCAGTCAGTCACAGCAGCGAAAATAAAGATAGTGCAACATGTTGGTGCCACCCATGCACCTTGCAAGAAGAAAATGAACGTCACTAAAGGAACTGCTGCGACACGAATCAGGGTCAGCAAGGTTGGAATGTTTAAGGTAGGACCTCCGAATGACTCTGAACCAGCCGCGTCGATAGATGATGCGAAAACAGGAGGCTGAAGATCAGCCATTCGGCGTGAAGCAACGAGAAATTGCGCAGTTTTCCTCTCGTGAAAAACGCTATTGACGGGCGAGGAACGTAAACCAAGGCAACGTGGTGCATGCGAAATTTTCTTGGTGATGCCCGTGCGACGTTTCGAACATCTCGTCAATGAGTTGTATCTCACAGCTGTTCGAGCGAGTGCAAACTGTTGCAGCATTGGTCGAACACCTTTCCCGTTGAATATAAGCTGAAACGTGCGGGGAGTCGGCCTGGATATGTCGACGCTTTTTAGTTTTTTTCTGCGAAATTGTATATTTCTTTTCAATGTGGGGGGAGGTCCAAACACGCAACATGTGAGATAGGCGCTAGTCAGATAATTACGTCACCCCTCCCTGTCCTTATCATATAATTAGTTGTATTCTTTAATTCTAATAAGAATTAATACAGATAATAAATATAGACGAGAATTCAGTCCGTCTTGAGCCCCTGAAACTACATCCATCCCCTACCCGATACAAATAATCAATGACGAACCATTCTCTGATTGGTCGACCGGGATTCTCCAAAAGTTCTTGATGATAATTATGTCTTCGCCGTCGTCGGCCACTTCTTGCTCATCTTTGACCGATACACACCAAGGAATCATGGCATCCATTACTCGTGCCTCGTTTTTCGGGCTCAACGCCGTCCGCGCGCCTGCCGCGAAAATGAAAGCTCGGAAGCACCAAGGCTTCGTCGTTCGTGCAGGAACCCACTGGCTCCCCGGCACGCAACCTCCTCCCTATCTGGACGGCACGATGGCTGGAGATTACGGTGCGCGACCCTCGTGCATGAGCTTTTAGAACCATCGGCAAGCCGTTGGGCTTCGCCCGCACAGCTTACCCGCGTGCGCGCTGTCTGTTCCTTGAAGCTCGCCTGACACCCGGGACTATCCATTTTTTTTTCAGGTTTCGATCCGCTTCGGCTCGGCGCCAACCATGAGACACTGCCATACCTTCAGGAAGCCGAGCTCATGAATGGCCGATGGGCTATGCATGCGACCGCCGGCATTCTCTTTACCGACGCCGTCGGCCTTCCCAAGTGGTGGGAAGCCGGTGAGGCTGCACTCGGGGACTGGAACCTTCAGACCCTGGTCGCTTGTCAGGTGGTAATCATGGCGTTCCTTGAGGCCGCCCGCATCCGAGGTTTCATGACTACTGGTCAATCCGGCGTCATCGGGAACTTTCCTTTTGATCCTACGGGACAAGACTCCCCTGAAATGCGCGTCAAGGAAGTCAAGAACGGCCGTCTCGCCATGATGTCTTTCTTGGGCATGGTTTCCCAATATGCCGTGACCGGCACCTCCCCTTTGGAGGGTCTGAAGGCACACATGGCGAATCCTTCAGGCGTGAACATTTTCACCTCCTCCGTCGGCAATGAAATGGTTGCTGCTATTATCTTCGCCTCAATTGCTCCTTGCTATTTCGTTCTCAAAGAGCAAATTGAGGAGGGAGACGATGAATTCCGACCCATCCCATGGTAGACTTCGACCTTTCCCACAGTAAACACCAGATCTGGTGAATATAATTGTTCCTGGCTTGCCCGAGATTATTGTATACTTTTAGCAATGTGATACCGAGATAATGTCGTTGTGTCGTTACACTTGTCGGGTGTTAAAGCCACTCGCAAGTTTTACTCTGTCAACTTTCTGAGAGCCCTATCCGATAAGCAGAACAAACTGATGTTGATTCGAGTGATTAAATATAATTATTTCAGATGCGTCACTCTCTAATGAGATCATATTCGTCGTCTATGACGTTGATGATTATATGAACTACCGAATAGGCAGAGTATCGCGATGAGGGGTGGAAGGTTGCGGGCGGGGTTGGGCACCGTCCGCGAACTGAACCCACTATCTCGCGGAGTGGCCTCGGCCAAGTGAAAGGATCGCGACTCGGTTAAAAAGTGCAGGTAACTGTATGTACATTAAGACGCAAAGAAAAAGACGCCATGGCGGGCCGTTGCGTAAGACGCAAACGCTGCCACCCGTGAACACGTTAGGATCCAACGTCGGGGTGACGCATACTTACTTCTTCTCTGAAATAAACCGAGCTACACACATCACTTTCATCCAAAATATATAGAAATTGTTGTTCGCAGGAAAGTTAACGTCTTGCACACAAGGCAGAAAGGCGAAAACAAACGATTTATTCACCTGCCCACAAAGTCGGCTCGCTGCTTGCAAACTGGTCCAGTCGCCCGATAAAAACGTTGCTTCGGCGAGACTGAAGTGACATTCAAGGTATCGTTTGAATTCCCGTGCCAAACTGTCTGTTTTATGTGCCACGGCCTTGACTTCTCGGAATGGATGAATGATGACACAATATTCTGAGTGCACCAAGCTCGGGTGGTTTTTGTAAAGCACAAAGTCAGAACCATACTGTAAGCCTGATTTCGGTAGCCAACCAACCTTGCGGAAGTGCAGGTAAGTAGTGAAGCGAGAAAACAAGGTAGAAAGGCCTTTGATCGTAGATCCCCCTCTGCTTCTCGCGTTCTCCCTCCCACTTAACATCTGGAAGATTTCAGAGAGCCTGAGCCTATACAATAGAGTACCATGCCCCTTGGTAACTTCTCCCAAGGCGTGGACTGTTAGGCAGTCAAGTATTCCTACAGCATAAAGCGTTTCTTCAGGCGAAAAACGAACAATTACGATATTACCCCTATCTGAGTTTGTGTCTCGCAGTGTACCAAACAAAATGGAACCATTTCTTGCAAGAGTGTTGAGAAATAGGGGCACATCCTCTACTGTCTCCTTCGGAAGTCTATGGCCTATGCAAACTCGATCAAAAACATACGCAAGCTGTCGCGTACACGCCATCCAGACGCCACCGCGAAAAATCACACCGTGTTGAGAGCTCTCAGAAAGCCATGAGATACACTGTTCCGGCGACGGTTGCCTGGCCGATGATCTCTTTTTCCTTTTTTCAAAATCGACACGCGGGCCGCTAAACACCGTTTGCATCGCTTATTTGCGGCGTCCTTAAGGGTTTCTCACGTGTTTTCTCCTCACTGGTCTGTATTTTTGCTTTGAAGACGGTTTTCCTCGGCCTGTTCGTACGCAACCGAAGTTATAAGTGGCTACACTTTCGCGAGGTGAGTGGTAAGAGATTTAACAAGGGAGACAATAGTGAGTGAAGCCCACCTGTAGCTGGAGAAGGTTGTTGAACAGGATCGTGCGGAGCTCTCGTAGGCTCGTCTCTTGCGTCTCTAAACCTTTTAAAATGCTCTCCGAATCTAGGCTTTCTTTTTCAGTGTCCTCTGTTTTTCGCTTTCTTGGGTTCAAAGTTGGCTTCCGATTTGGCCCGTCAGCCTTCGCCATAGCCTCCGTACGAACCGTTCTCGCTTTGTCACCTGCTGACTAGCTGTGTGTCAACACCCCAAATGTACACAGTCTTTGTCTACAAATCCGTTGACGTAATTTGTGAATCCGTTAGCTGACTTCACGAGAAAAAAAGAGTGCGTTGGCGATGACTATCAATCAGATATTAATACACCAATTATATTATATATATATCTAATAATCATATATATTATTAATTATAATAATAATAAGATTCGTAATAATGTGATGATACGAATATGAAACTCGATTGTACATATAGACTACTAGTTTTTTGGTTCGCAGCTTCACGTTTCTGATGTATCGTCAACATATAAATCACATATGAAGATCTCGGATATTCCTGTGCAATAGAGATTACAGTTGTTCTCTAATCGAATCGAGCTCGCGCATGCGGTGCTCCCGTACACGTTGCGAATATGTGTATATCGCCGTTGCGTCAAATCGATGGCTCGTCAGGAAATACTGCTACTTGAACAGCCACGGATCCTGAGAATCTGAAAAAAAATTAATTTAATGACTTTCGATTAAATTTTACAGGAACGTCGCGTCACATCAAACGTCACCTCATATCTAACCTGTGAACGTCCTTCGACATCGTAGTCAGCTGCTCTGGCTTGAGCGTCTCTTGGAAACATATTTTTAAACGTAAACGACTTGAGTGTACCCGTCTGATCAAGCCGCTTCGTTCGATCTTCCATAACACAATCAAGCTGAGCTTTTATCATCGTTCTCATCATGAGTTTGCCGTTTTCTTTAAAATGCGTACATGTCAGTGATAAAGAATACACATCGGCGGGTTTCAAAAACATAGCGATCTGTCCTAGCACATCTGTGTTAAGGGCTAATAACAGTGATCGTGCATTTCCGTCGACACTCGAGTCAACCAGATCGTCTAACGAATCCATGTCGTCAATCATGACGCGAACAAGCGTTTCATTGACAACGATAATCATATTAATATAGTAACGAAAATATATTTACCTTGTGATCTTATTATGATCTTATTAATAAGATCATAACAAAAAAAATATTATTAAGAATGAGGAATAACAACTAACAGTATATATATTTAATTCATTTCAAGATTATAAATATTACCTTCGTATATATTGAATTAAAATATCATCTAAAACACTCTAAAACATACATTCGATAAAATATTAAATAAGATTTAATATCAGTTTCAAATTGAACATTCTTCTAAGGATAAAGCATATAAAGATATCATAATATATATTTAATTAAAGCATGTTGATATTAAATATTTAATACCTTGATTATTGCTTCGTTCGTTCGAAATAAAGTAACGATGATATTTAATAATATTTTAATGCATCGAAATGCATGAGAGATTTAACTCGTACTTTTATGAGTTAACTAAAATAGTTCATAGAGCAAACAGTGTAACGACGTTTCGGCTTCCATGTAAGGGAGAGAGTCGAGTCAATAGACCTTGAAATTATATGGAAAGTTTAACTGGTTCATTTGAAGGTCTAAATTATTTTCAGCACAGAGCAATAAGTTTGAGTGTTTCTCAATTTGCCATCACACATATATAGATGAATAAAAAATCCAGGGACGAGGAGTTAAATTGACGTGATTTGGAGAGCCGGCGATGGACGTTAATAATGATGAGGGAACATACGTTGTCCGGTACAAGCGCGGTATCGTTTTCTTGCGACCCATATGTCGATTGCAACGATCAATCTTTGTAATGCGTATATATACTTCACCGGACAAGTGGACGGACTATCTTTGCGCTTGGGGCAATGTCGCTGCTCATGACTTCTGAAGGAGGCGCGACTTTTGCTGGTTGAAAACTTACAGTCCAAACCCCAAGAGGAGTCTCACAACTCCTTCTTAATTGCTGGAGCCCCGAAGGGCCTTCACAACAAAATATCGAGTATGACAAGATAGAATATACTGATGACACGATAAATAAATATAAATAATAATATATGTTAATACATTTTTGTTTCATATCATATATGACGATTAAATCAATAGTACCGTTAGCTCGAAAGTTACGAGGAGCGAGGTTAACTTATCAAGAATCATGGTCTAATCGCTACTTACAATGACGACATGAACCTGGTATCGTCAACCATGAATCACAGTTATTATTATTAATAATATTTGTTTCATCTATCAGTAATTTAATATATATTATATATATGTTAATCGAATATCATAGATTATGGATGATTATTATTTATTTATTACGAAGGTACAAGTACCTTCGTATTCTGAATTTCATCAGGGTGTGACACTTTTAACGTATACGTAACTTAACTTGATTATTATAGTTAAGGATAAGTCGCTTACGTGAACATGAGCGGAATCTTTATACTGTTTGCCCACTGGAGTGATTGTGTGGATCGTAATGATAAAGTCTTTACGTTATATATATATATTATAAATTCGATTATTATTATTAGATATTTAATATACCTTCATATTCGGCATAGCCGATCTTACGAGGATTGCACGATAAAAATGTCCACCTCACCTGGTATCGTTAATCAAGGTCGAAGGTTTATTTTCCTCATACATTGTCACACATTTTCACATCGTTAACTCAGA
>Ga0302114_10000631_pt1 | contig 24357 bp, 17 predicted proteins | sample AG5_Surface_MG_FD_203107 | JGI IMG/M metagenome (GOLD analysis project Ga0302114, IMG submission 203107) | Marine microbial communities from Western Arctic Ocean, Canada - AG5_Surface | ecosystem: Environmental > Aquatic > Marine > Oceanic | place: Canada: Western Arctic Ocean | collected...
CGCCGGCGCATCTTCGCGTGCCTGATCACCGAGGACACCGGGACGATGGAACGACGAAGCGCCGGGGAGCAGCGCGAGCGGCTCGGGTCGGAGGTTGCGCACGTCGCCGACGTCGTGGCGCGGGCGCTGACCGGGGGCGTTAAATCCGTCGCCACCGCGACGCACGGAGCGGTGAGCCTGTGCCGGATATCATGGGAGATCTCCGCGCTGGCGCTCGGGATGGTCCCGCCCGGCGTGGCGCTCTTCGGCACGCTCGGCGCGTTGTCGTCGCGGGCGCACAGACGCGCGATGGCGGCGAAGGAGAGAGCCGCGTCCGTCGCGGCGGAGCGCCTGGCGGGTATTCGAACTGTTCGAACGGTGAGTTTTTTTTAATCTTCTCACGGGCAATTAGAATGACGGCGTGTTTTGTTTACAGTTTGCGCAAGAGGACGCGGAGTGCGATCGATACGACGCCGCGTTAGCCGAGGCTTCACGGGCGAGACACCACGCCACCAGCGTGCACGCGCTGCACCTCGCGTTGTTCGCCGCGGTACCGTCCACGGCGGTGGCCGCGTGGCTGTGGTACGGCGGGTCGTTGGTGGAGAGGGGCGCGATGACGGTGGGGGAGTTGACGACGGTGGTGCCGCTAGCGCTGGAGGTGGCGGGGTCGTTGGCGCAGCTGAGCGAGTTACACGCGGAGGTTGCTCGCGGGGTGGACGCCGCGGACCGGGCGGCGGGGGTGTTGGGGACGAGGCAGGTCATCGAAGCACAAGCGCGTTTAAGGCTCCAACGGAGGGCAGAGGCTTCCTCCAAGCGCGAAGAAGAAGAAGAAGAAGAAGAAGAAGAAGCCGCGGGTCCTACACCACCGCATCGAACGCTCCGCGGCGCCATCGACTTCAACGACGTCGTCTTCTCATACCCGTCCCGGCCCGGTAAGGTTGTCCTCGACGGCTTGGACCTTCACCTGGTGCCCGGGGAGACCTTCGCGCTCGTGGGTCCGTCCGGCGGGGGCAAGAGTACCGTGGGGGCTTTATTGGTGCGTTTCTTTTACTCTTATTTTCGTACGTGCAATTGGACTGACGGCGTGTTTTGTTCACCACTCAACACTCGCAGGAGCGCTTTTACGACCCGAGCGAGGGAACCGTGTGTCTCGACGGAGTGTCGGTGTCCGCCCACGACCTATCGTGGCTTCGCCGGAACATCGGCGTCGTGTCCCAGGACCCGACGATGTTCGCCGGGACCGTGTCGGAGAACATAGCGTACGCGCGGCCACACGCCAGCCGCGCCGAGGTGGAGGCGGCGGCGGCGGCTGCCAACGCTCACGGGTGAGTTTTTTTTTCATATTATTTTCATCTTATTTTCGTACACGTACGGGCAATTAGACTGATGATGGCGTATTTTGGCAACAGGTTTGTCGCCAACTTCCCCGACGGGTACGACACTCAGGTTGGCGAACGCGGCGCGCAGTTGAGCGGTGGGCAGCGTCAGCGGATCGCCATCGCCAGGGTGTTACTCGCGGACCCGGCGGTGTTGCTGTTGGACGAGGCGACGAGTGCGTTGGACGCGAGGTCGGAACGAGCGGTTTCACGAGCTCTGGTAAGTTTCTTTTAATTAATTCGCGTATGCGCAATTAGTATGACGCCGTGTTTGTTTACAGGATGCCGCGTGTGAGCACCGAACCACCGTGGTGATCGCGCACCGGCTCAGCACCGTGCGCCGTGCGGATCGCGTGGGTGTGTTGGTGGATGGGCGGATCGTTGAGATTGGGACGCACGATGAGCTTATGAAGCGACGGGACGGTGCGTACGCGGAGCTGGTCCGGACTCAACTCCAGGGGTAGACTCGGGCCTCGGCTCCGGCGGGCGAATTTGTAGAATTGATTTTGATTGTTACAAATGGTCTGAATGAACGTCGTTCTCCCTCTCTCATCTCTCGTTTATGTTCCCCACCCCCCCCTTATGTGCGTGCTAGTCCTCGCTCGCCTTGTAAGACACCGAGCCCTCCACCTTGTGCACCGACGTGCTGAAACTCCTGAGCTTCACCTGCTCCTCGTTGGTCTCGATGAGCCGGGCGTCGCTCTCCTCCCACTGCACCGGCACCTCGGCGTCGTCGTTGGTGTACACGAGCAGGTCGAACGTGCACGCCTCCTCGAGGAGCGGGAGGAACGTGACGGACGCGGTGATCTGCCGGATGATGGCGGATATCTCCGTCTGGATCTCCTTGTCGCTCTTCTCCACCTTCGCGGTGCCGTCGCCATCCACGCCCGATTCCTGGACGATGTCAAAGACCCATCGTTCGAGCACCTCGTGGGATCCCACGGCGGTGACCACCAGCACGAGCTTCTGCAGTGTCTTCTGGACCATCCAGTCGTTGATCTGCTGCAGGATGTTCACCAGGTACGCCTTGAGTTGCTCGTCGGTGGTGACGAGCATGCCGAGCCCGTACTTGTTCTTGCGCTCGAACGACTCGGGCGGGTAGATGCCTCTCTGGTAGAGGATGGAGTTGACCGCGTAGCCGAAGAACTCGGTGACGATCGCGGTGCTTCCCTTGAGCGTGATGTTGTTCTTGGTCGCCTGAGCGGTCGCCATCGTGACCGTCGCGTACCTCGTCCCTGGCGCGCGCGTCTCTGTGGCCACCGCGCGGTGACACGAAAACGTTCCCCTGGAGAAAGTTACGAATCTGGCTGGTATAGAAGCAAGAAAGGGTACAAAATGGACCCAAATTCGCAATTCGCGCCATGTGTCCTTTTTCCGTTTTCCGTTTGGCTTCGTCATCGCACTTTCACAAGCAGTTTTTCTTATCACAAGATCTGCGGGACACTCACTGCCCGCCGCACACGGGCGACGCCACCGAGAGACGAGTCTCCGCCGGTCACCCCCGTGTCATCTCGCACGGCCCGCGCGTAAGACTCTCGAACGGTCCACGCGCCGCGTCGTGCCTCGACCTACTGCATGGCCGACGTCTGCCTGACGGCCCCCGCCGTCCTCAGCCCAATTAGCCCCAACGAACGGAGAAAGCGAAGGCACGGCTACGACTCGCACGTATCGGAGGGCTGCGGCGCGAACTGGTACAAGCGGCACAGGACCGGTCACTCGTTCGCCAGGAGGCTCCTGCACCTCAGGGGTTTCTCCCTCAACGTTCAGCAGGCTGACGAGCTCGTGCGATTCATCGACCAGTTCCCGCCTGAGATGGACAGGGTGCGTGCGCTTGCCCTAGCTTGCCCTTTTTTTTCAGTCGCCCCTCTTTCCCCGCCCGCGATCCGCGCGCCCCCCGCGGACGCGCGCCGTTCAAACCCCGGGTCGGCACCGTTCAACATCCGACACGCGTACTGACGAAGACATTCCCATCCTCGAACCCGGTACAGGACGTGTCCTCCATCCTGGAGAAGTGCGGCGACATCGACGACGCCATCCGCCAGCTCACCTCGCTCAAGCTGACCGCGGAGCGCAAGGCGGCGCGTGATGACGTCGCGACCGCGACGAACGATGCCGGTACGCGCCCGTTCCTTCCATCCGTGAACCCCACACGTGTACATGCGCCCGGTTCACCCGCGCGAACCCACGCGCGGCCGCCATCCCGCGCCGCACGCGCGCGCCCTTCGCCCCGGGGCGCGATTCCCGGGTTTCAAACCCAGGGAGAAGAAGAGCCAAATCCCAGATCTGAGATTTGACGCGAGATCCACCCCCACACGTACTGACCCAACACTAAACCCTAACCCTTCCGACCCGCAGGCGAGACAGAGACGCAAAAGGAAAAGGTTTTGGACGTTGAGGCGGCGGAGCGCAAAGCCGCGGAGGCTGACGCGGCTTCCTCGGCGGCGGCTAATCTCGCCGCCGCCGCCCCCGCCGTGCTCTCCAAGGATTGGGTCCGCGCGTTCGTCCAGGAGATGCAGTCGTCCGCCGACGTCGACGACGCGCACGCCAGGGCCACGCGCGTCATGCAGGCGTTCGAGGCGGCGGTCCGCGGCGCGGTCGTCGCGGAGGAGGACGTGGCGGATGGAGTCGCTATGCAAAACGGGAGCGAAGGACGAAAACGACGGCTGGCGCGTTTGGCGGAGGAGAACCTCATCTTGAAACGCGCCGTCGCCATTCAGAACGCGCGGCAGCAGGAGTCCGGGGAGCTCCAACGGCAGATCCTGGAGCTGCAACGGGCGTGCGCGGGGTACCAGGAGCAGCTGCAGCAGGCGCAGAGGCAGAATTACTCCCTCGGAGTGCACCTGAAGGAGGCGCTTTCGCCGCAGGTGCCGTCGCACAATAACCGCGACGTATTCTGATCATCACGGATGGGGGAAGAGACTTTTTATTGCCGCGACGCGTACATCGCACGCCTGCGGACACGTATGTAACGATAGAGCCTATCGAGGCACTCCTCGCTTGTAAGAACACATGAACCACGAATAAAAATATTTTTAACACTTGGTCGAGAAGATTGCTCGTCATCACTAGGGATGGGGCACGGCGGTGCGCTGGCGTGCGCGTTGGCGTTGGCGTTCGTGGCGGATGTGGAGGCCAAGGTTGGCGCTCGTAGGGGCGGCGGGTACAGCATCGTCAACACCGGCCAGGGCGGCGACCTCGACACGGCGACGACCGTCGTGATCCTCTGCTTCGTCGGCCTCGCGGTAATCTTCTGCGCGTTCGGCGCCTTGGGCGCCAGGCGGCTGAACAGGTACCGCGCGAGATACGACGCGTCTCGCGCGTTGGAGGAGCTGGACCTCGGGACGCTGACGCCCGGGACGAAGGTCACGCTCCGGCACAACGGCGTGGACATCGACAGCGTCGGGACGGTGCTCGGGTCGTCCAAACCGCACGGCGACCGCGTGCAGATCGAGTGGCCGCCGTCGACGCCCTCGCACTTCACGTACAGACCCGACGGCCCGCGTGGGCGCAAGATGCGGGTCGAACGAAAGGCATGGTGGCCGCGCGCAAGCGTCGTGCCGTACACGGAACCGCCCGAGGAAACCATCGAGTGCGAGGCGCCCGCGAGGGACCCGCCGAGGGAGACGACGCCGACGACCCATGAGACTCTCATCGACGGCAAAGTCATGGCCGGCGCGTGGCTGTGCGAGTGGCGCGACGACGACGCACGGCCCGAGATCTTCGACCGCTACAAGAAGAACACCGCGGCGGCCAAGGTGACGTCATTCGGCGCGATGCTGGCGTTGGAGACCGACGGCGACTGCGAGGATGGGCGGGTGCGGCTACGATCCACCTCCGTGAACGATGCGGATCAACTCATTCATTCAAAGCTCTACGCCGCGAGTGTCTCCGTGTCGGCGTCAACGGCGTCGGACCGCGTCGTCGCCGAGATGTCCACTGGACACTCCAAGCCGAGCGTATTCTTCAACGGCAAGGCGCTGACGGAGACGGAGCGCGAAGACGTCCAGTGGCCTGCGAGCTGCGTGTTGGAAGGCGGGTGGCGCGGTACGGATGGGACGGGTGGTTGGATGCGAATGTGTCGGGTGAGCCGCGGTTGGTTGGAGACGCGGTGGTTCGAGCCGATGGGATTCCCGCGCGGGTTCAACGCGGTGAAGAAGATGAGGGCGGCGGTGCACGCGGTGCGCGCGCACGGGTTCTTCGTCGCGGCGGCGGCGGCGGCGTCGAGGGAACGCGCGATGAAGACGGCGGCGGCGTTTGACGACCTTGACTTCGTCGACGAAGAGGTTTCCGCGGAGTGATGTTAATGTTAGCTACAGTAGCGCGTACCTCGGGTGTGAATGCGAAGGGATTAGCTAGCGAAGATTAGCTCAAGAATCGTCTTCGTCGCGTGGTCATCGCCGGTGACATCGGCGACGGGCTCCCGACGCTGAATCGGCCGCTCATGGACGACGACCCGCGGCTTCCCGCGCTCCCCCGCGATGACAATCTGGACAGCGAGATCCGCGCGGCTTCCTCCACCAGGGAGACGTGGGACCCGCCGGAGGACCGCCGCGTCATCGCCATCTGTCCTCCGTGTAACATGTTCGCGCCCACCGGAGTGCCGGGCCCGTTTCCTCCGTTCGGACGCGTGTGCAGTCGCGACGGTGACACCGCGAATCCGGCGTGACGGTCGTCCGCGTCGCTGAAGTAGTCCGCATTCTCGTCGTCGTCGTCGTCGTCTTCCGATGAGCTGGCGATGCGTCGTGACTTGTACCGCCTGTTGGCGCCGGTCTCGGGGGATATCACCGCGCGCGGGCTGTGCGAGGAGGATGTTCGACGGGGCGGCGACGCGGGACAGTCGTCCTCGATGGACTCGCGAGCCTCCTCATCCTCGAGCGCCACTCGGAGCTCGCTCGGCATGTGAAGCTGCGGGGGACGGTGTGAATGCGGGGAGGGTCAAACCGGGTCGGCGGGTGGGAGACGCGCGCGGGGATTCGACACGCGATGTGGACGACGGACGTTTTTGGACGGACCTTGACGTCGATGCCTAGCCTGACGGGGGCGGTGAGTCGCGACGGGCGATGCATCGCGCGGCGCGCTGTGCATAATGTGCCGGCGACGCGAAACGGCATTTGAGAGGGAAACCAAGTGGCGCCATTTTTGGTTTCCCGGGCGAAGATCAGGGTTCGATTGTTGGTTGAGCCTCGGCCAGTACACGGCGTCGCGGGGCGCACGGCTCCGACGCACGCACCGCGATGTCGCACGCGGTCCGCCACGCGGCGCGGAGGCTCGCGCGGTCCGCAGTGCAGACCACGCGGGGCTCTAACCCGGCGCCGGGGGCGACCCATCAACAACATCATCTCCGTCGCCCCTTCTCGCACAGCGCGCCAGTCAGGGAGAGTCAGCAGCGCGCGCCCACCCCGAGCGTCGCCCCGCCGCCGACCGGGCCGGGCGACACGAAGCAAAAGGCGAAGTCGGCGATATCGTGGCCTGGGCTCGCGTTCCTGGCGGGTGCCGCCGTCGTCGGACAGTTGTACTACTTGGGGGGCGGTTCAGTCGAGGACCTCAAGGCCGGAGGTGGGAGCGATGCGCCCGCGAGGAAGGCTTCATCGTCAAAGCCCGCGAAGAAGCCCGAGCCCGCGAGGAAGACCGAGCCCGCGCCCGCGCCCGAGGCGACGGAAGAGGACGAGGACGTCTTCCAGGCCGCCGCCGAGCTGCTCATGCAGGACCTCGATCCCGCGGATACGAAGACCGAGACCACCGCGGCGGAGTCCAAGGCTGAGAGGAAGGAGCGGAAGCGCGCGGAGAGGCGCGCGAGGGAAGAGGCGCCCGATCACGCGACGACGAGCGAGTCTTCGGGGGCGTCGGGGCCCGCGGGTGCCGCTCGCGCGCGCGCTCTCGCGAACCAAGGCGGCTCGGACCTCGTGAAGGACGAGGAGGAGACGGGAGCGGAGGCGCTGACGGCCGCCGCGCTCGTGACCCGCGCGTTCGAAGGCGCGGTGGAGGTGCGTCCCATCGCCAACTTCAAACTTTTGGCTTTTTCCCTTTGGCTTTCCCGACCTTGGTTTTCATCACCCCACATCTCGGATCGACACTTACCAAACACCCAACGCAAACCCACGTACGCGCAGGAGAACAAGGAGTGGTCGGCGACGTACAAGGCTATGGTCTACCAGGCTGAAGAGGATGCCAAAGTTTTCAAGGCGGAGCTATCGAAGGCGATTGCTCGAAAAGACGCCGAGTCGCGGAAACGAACCGCGTCACTCGCCCAGGAACACGCGTCCGCCGCCGAGAACGCCGCGTCCCAGATCGGCGCCCTCGCGAACGAGATCGAGCGGTCCGAGCGACGCGTCGCGGCGCTCGTCTCCGAGCTCGAGCGCGTCGGCGCCGACGCGGAAGCCGCCGTTGAAACGCAAAGAGCCGAAGCCGAGGCGGAATCCGCGCGGGCGCTCGAGGAACAGGCTGAGCTGCACCGCATGGCGATCGCCGAGTGCCTCGTACGTGAGCGAACGAAACGCGCGGAGGTCATCGACGAGGTCCGGCTCAAGCTGGACGGCGTCAAGGAGGCGTACGACGTCAACGGCGCCGCGCTGCGAAAGTCACACGGAGCCGTCAAAATGTCCGTCGCCGTCTTCGCGCTCGCCGCGAAGGCTTCCGCGGGTGAGCCGTTCAGCACAGAGCTCGCGGGGATACGAACCGTCGGCGAACAGCTACTCGGCGGGGACGATTCGGAACGCGCGCTGGTCGACGCGGTGCTCGCATCGATCCCCGAGGCAGTCGCGACGACCGGGGTGCCAACCGCCGGTGACCTGACGAATCGCCTCGACGACGTTCGCCGCGCCGCGCGACACCTACAGCTCGTCCCCTCCACCGGCGGCGGGATCGTGACGCACCTCGTGGCGTACCTCGCGTCGTGGCTCAGGGTGAGCGAGCGCGGCGGTTGGGGTACCGGTAACGACGGTTCATCTTCTACCGGCGGGGTGGAGGCTGCGTTGGCGGCGGCGAATGAGAAAGTTGCGGCGGGTCGCCTCGACGCCGCGGCGGCGGCGCTCGAGGCGGGAACGGAAGGGACCGCCGCGGCGAGGGCTGTGGCGGGGTGGGTGGCGGACGCGCGGGAGAGGCAGAGGTTGGAGATGGCGGTGTCGGTGCTGCGCAGCCACGCCGCATCCGTCGCGTCCAGCCTGGCGTAGACCGCGACGACGCAAGTCAACTTTTTTGTAACGTAACATTAGTTTGTTTTCGCGAGGTCTCGAGATGAATACCGATCCGTCGCTCTTCACGACTCTCGAACACTCTCGTCGCGCGCCGGTCACGCACCGCGCTCATGTCTTTCCTGGATCCCAACCCCAACCGCAAGCCGACGGTGAACAGCGTCGCGCTGTTCAACGCCTTTAAGAACGGGCATCCTCACTGGATGGGCAAACTTCCCGACATGCCCTTGCCTCACAACATCCCCGACGTCCACGACGACGACGACGACGTTCGTGCCGACGAGGCCCCGTCCGATGGGATCCTCCGAGACTGTCCGAGGCCTCCGAGCGGCGACTATTTGGACCCCGATCGGTGGAAACCCCCGGTGGAACCAACGAGAACAGCCGCGAGCCTCTTGCGGAAACAGTTCAAAGGAAGGCGATGAGAGTCGCGTGCCTCTTCGTCATCGTCGCGCTCGTCGCGGCGTCCGCCCTCTCCCTCGCGTCCGCGTCCCCCGTCGAGCGCAGGGAGCTCGTCACGGTCGAGACCGGCATGGCGGTCGACCCGATCGGCGTGGTGCGCAGCGTGACCCTCACGACCGGCGTTTCCTTCAACGCGTTCTGCGAGTTCATCGTACCTTTCCTCGACTTTGAGCTTCCACCCGGCGTGTGCTCCAACGACCTCTTCGACAACCGCGGGCGACTCGATGAAGAGACGCCTTCAGATGGTGAGGAAGACTACGAGACAGACGTCGAGCCGCAAGCCTGGGAGTCGAGTCGAAGGCGAGGCGGGAGGAGCAGATCGCCGAGCCGCGTGCGATCGATGCACCGAGGGTAGTAGTCAAAGCGAGCTCTCGTTTGATTGAACTAAAAATGAATTTCATTTCCACCACACGCCGTCGCTACCCGTCACACTCGTGGTACTCCTCTGATTCTAACAGTCACCACACCGACCACGTCACGGCGCAACCTTGTCTAGCATCTTGCACTGCTCCCAGAAGGAGGTCAGCTCGTGCGCCGCGCTCCACCCGTGCGCCGCCACCGACGGCACGCCCGGCCCGGGGAAGTTGCTATCGCCGACGCACATCAACCCGTCGATGGGCGTGGACGCCGTGGTGATGGGGACGGTGTCGCTGTCCTCCGTGATCCACCCCGTGCCGCCGTACGACCCCTTGTGCCGCCGCTGGAACCGTTTCTGCGTCAGCGGCGTCCCGACAAACTCCATCTCCACCCTCTTCCGCACGTCAGGTATCGCCTTCTCAACCGCCCTCCACAGCACCCGCGAGCGCTCCTCCTTCAGCTTCTTGTACTCGTCGCTGTTGCGGTCCAGGCCGTCCCAGATGTCGAGCGGTTCGTTCCCGGGGGTGTACGCGTGGATGACGTGTTTGCCCTCCGGCGCCAGCTTCGGATCGAGCACCGACGCGATCGACACGAGCACCTGTATGAACAAAACACGACGTCAATCAAATTGCCCGTGATGAGAGTTTCGAAGATTAAAAAAAACGTACCATGTTCTGCGGCGCCGTCACGCCCTTCGACCAGTCCTCGACGTATATGTGGTGAATCTCGAGGTCGTCCGGCAGGCCGGCGGCGTCGATACCGAGGTGAAGGTGCATGAACGACTCGCACAGCTCGGTATCCTCGCACTTCTTCACCCATTCCCTCGTCGCAGCCGCCTTGGCCTCATCCGCGCAGTCCTCGCCCCGCTTCGCGGAGTCTGGGAGCATCGGCAGCGTGTCCCACACGGTGGCGTTGCTGATGACCGCCGCCGACGCGTTGATCACCGCGCCGCCGCGAAGCTTGATCCCACCGGCGCGCCCGTCACGCACCAAAATCTCCTCGACGTGAGACCGAAGCATGATCCGCCCCCCGTTCTTCTCCAATCCCCGCACCAGAGCGTTGACGATGCTCTCGCTGCCGCCCACCGGGAACTCCAGCGTGCTGTTGGGCCTGTACCAGTCGTCGAACATGTACCCAATCTCCGCCGCGAGCGTCCCGTTGGCGGGTGCGCCCGAGAGCAAAAAGCACAGCACCTCCATCCAGTTGCGAATGAACGGGTGCTTAATGTCATTCTTGTCGAGAAATTTTGAGTACGGCGCCATGATCTGCGGTAACACCGGCGCCGCCTTGAGCAAACCAGGGAGGAACCGCGCCAAGGTGACCGCGGCGAACGGGTCTGTGCGCACCGCGGACGGGGGAAGCGCCGAGGACGCGCCCGCGAGCGGCACCATGAGCGTCTTCAATCGCCTCCACTCGTCCGCCGCGTTCACTCCGTCGACGTCCTCGACGTATCGGTCCAGAACCTCGATGAACTGGTCGTTGCCAACCTCGGTGAGGAAGGATCCCTCGGGGAGGTGGCACATCCAGGTGTTGTAGTAGACGCACTCCAGGGGCTCGTCGAGGGCGTGAAGCACCTGGCCGCACGGGTTCGTGGTCGGCCACTTGGACATGCCCGAGTAGAGCGACGGGCCGGATTCGAACGTGAAGCCGTCGCGGTGCCAGCTGTGCGCGGCGCCTCCCGCGACGTCGTGCGACTCCACGACGGTGACTTTCTTGCCGTACTTGGCGAGTAAGGCGCCCGCGCAGAGGCCGCCGATGCCCGCGCCGATGACGACGACCTCGGTGTCGTGGCTCTTGTCGGTTGTCGCGGCGCCGGCGCGGACGAGACGTGAAGATTTATTGATCCGCCGGTTGGATGATGAGGCGCGGGTGCGCGGGCGGCTGGCCACCGTGGACGCCGCGGGGACGGATGCCGAGGTACGCATCGTAGCGCCCATCATGTTTCCGTGGACGGGCATGGATGCGATGACGCCGCGGTTTGAGGGCGTGTCGCGTCGAGGGCGCACTCCGCTGTGGCTCCCGGCCACGTCGATGGCTTGGATAGACCGAGGAGCTCTGTGGGCCTCGCATTTTGCCGGGCCGTTTATCTTTCCAGGCCGCAATCGAGCGTGCTCCGACACTCCCGCCGCCCGCGCGTCCACACGAGACACGCGACCGTCCGATCGGCGTTCACGCACGCTCGTACGTCACCTGCCAAGGCGGATTCCGTCGCCTCCGTGAGGACACCGAGCCGCGTGTCACCCGCCGCGTTCGTCGCGAAGATGACCGCGATGTTTAGCATCTCCGCCTCCGTGCCTTCGTCGCGGGCGGCCACGTCGGTCCCGACGACCCGCCGCGCATCCCTCCGCGTCGCCGCGTCCGCGTCGCCCAGGCCCGGGACCAAGCCAGGGCGCACGGCGTCCACCCCGGCCGTTCGCGCCATCTCGGCCCCGACGGATGACCTCGGACCGGCCGGAGTCACCACCGTCGGCCCGGTACCATCGCTGCGCGAGCTGCGCCAATCCATCCCGAAGGAATGCTTCGAGCCGGACCTCGCCGAATCCATGAAGTACGCCGCCGCCGACCTCGCCGCGCTCGCCGCGTGCTTCGGCGCCTTGTCCCCAGTCGTCGTGGACCACCCGTGGCTACTCCCGCTGTACGCGCCACTCACAGGGACGGTCATGTGGATGAACTTCGTGATCGGGCACGACTGCGGGTAAGTCCATTTTAATCATCAATTAATTATCTCGTGTATGGGCAAACAGTTACTGACATCGTGTTCAACTCTTATTACAGGCACAAGTCGTTTTCGAACAACGACTTCGTCAACGGCGTCGTCGGTCACGTAACGCACTCGCCCCTGCTCGTGCCGTTCTACCCGTGGGCGTACTCGCACAAGCAGCACCACAGGTTCCACAACCACGAAACGAAAGACATGTCCCACCCGTGGATGTCCGCGGAGCAGTACGGGGACGTCAACCCAATCGTCCGAGCGTTGGCGCTGGTGAGCTTCTTTTAATTAGCACTATCGTATGGGCAATTCAACTGACGACGTGTTTTTTCATCTATACAGGATGGCTGGTGGGGAACTTTCCTCGGCTTCCCCGGGTATCTCCTCCTTGAACCCAAGTGGAGCGGGACGGACGGATGCCACTTCAACCCGATGAGCCGGCTGTACGACCGCGCGCCCAAGGATGAGCGCGTCAAGTGCGCGGTTTCGACGGTCGCGTGCGCCGCGTTCCTAGGCGCGTCCTTCGTGGCGTGCGAGAGGTGAGTTTATTTTAATTCTCGTACAGGCAATTAGACTGACGTCGTGTTTTGTTTACAGCAACTTGGCGCATTGGGCGGTTCAGTATTTAGCTCCGTATTTGTGCTTCAGCTGGTGGCTGTTCACCGTGACCTACCTCCAGCACCACGACTACGACACGAAAGCGTACGGTGAAGGCGAGTGGGAGTACGTCCTCGGTGGGCTGGAGACTATAGACCGGGAGTTTGGGTACGGCGTGGATGAGCTGACGCATCACATCACGGATTGCCACGTGGCGCACCACATGTTCTCCGACATGCCGCACTATAACCTACCCAAAGCGACGGACGGGGTTCGATCTGTGCTGGAACCGCGCGGGTTGTACAAGAAGAGGGACACGCGGGATTTCGTGAGCAAGGTGTTCAGGTTGCACAAAGACGTGGGGCATTGCGTGGACAGCGAGGAGGGGGTGAGGCCGCGGGCGACTAAAAGTGAGTGCGCCGCCGCGTTCAACGGAGAGGAGTGGCGCGAGTGATCTCTCTGTTCCACGGTGGCGTCCGTGTTCTATTCATCTATTCATCTATTTATCGTACGGGCGCCGACCCCGCGTAGTTGTATTCTTCTCGAAGCTTCTGGAAGAACGCCTTTTGGTACTCCGGCGTCCTCGGCACGACGTTCGGGTCGCCGGTTTTTAGTTTCAGCTCCAGCGTGTGTATGGGCATCCAGGCGGCGTCGGTGACCTCCGCCTCGCCCACCGCGAACGCCGTCGTCTTCGAGTCGCATCGTAGGAGATACACGTCCTCGAAGCAGTTGCATCCTCCCAGATCCGCCTGTTCCGCCGGGACGCATCCCATGAACTCGAGGTCATCCCCGACGCAGATGACTCCCAGCTCCTCTGCGAGTTCACGCACCGCCGTCGGCCTGGACTCGTCCCCGCTCTCTATGTGCCCCGCCGCGCTGATATCCCACCGGTTCGGGAACGTGTCCTTGTTCGGCGAGCGCTTCTGCAGCGCCACCAACCCTCGTTCGGCGTCTACGAGCCAGACGTGCACGCTCCTGTGCCATTGTTTTTGCGCGTGCACCGTTCCCCGCGCTTTGGACTCGCCGGTGGGCACGGCGCGATCGTTGTAGATGTCGAAGCCGGCGATCGGGGGGCACATCACGTCGAACATCTCCGACGCCGACTGCGCCTCGGCCAACGCGTTGGGGTTGTGCGGGGCCATCGTGCGGGGCCACCCGGTGCGAGTATAAATGGCAATCGCCGGTGGCACCAAAATCGAGACGTTGGATCGTCCCAACAGATGTTAGCTTTACGACACCGACTGGAGGTCCGCGGAGGTTCCAGCGACCGGGTCGTCATTAGCGGCCGGCGCGACCGCGGTTCACGCGTGGAGGTCTACGCGAGGGCGCATCGGGTGCATCGGGCGCGAGCGTCGCGCGCGGTGGTCCGGGGGCGCGTCGCCGCCAGCCGCGGGGGGGAAAAGTCCGAGACGGGAAACGCACACCCGACGGCACCCGTTTGCTGAACGAGACCGCGGGGGACCGAGTCGGGCCAGCCTTGGCGTGGCGGTGGGATGGATCCCGGGGCGGCGGGCACGTTCGATGACGGGGTACGTGACGATGACGTCGTGAGCCTCGCGCCGTCCACGTCCACCCTGGCGGTCGATGAGCACCCCAACACGCGCGGCCATCGCGACTCGCCTCTTCCGAGAGGGGAAGATCCGCCATCGACGTCCAAGTCGCTTCGCTCGGGTCTCTCGGACGGCGGAAGCACCCGGCCGTTCCGCGCGTCCGTCTCCGCGTCCGCGCAGACCTGGCGCACGCGACCGCTATCCCTCATCGTGGAGAGCGACGGCGCCACGAGCGAGTGGGTCCTCCGCGTCGACGCGGGCGCATCATCATCCCGAGCGGGTCCCGACGAACGCGGCGACGTCGTCGGATCCACGCTGGTCTTCGGCGGCTTCGACGCGTCACGGCTCAGCGTCCGCGTCGGTGCGCCCAAAGATAGTGGCACGAATGACGACCCTGTAGAGGTGCGGTGGGTGTCGCTGGCGCGCATGGGCGCGGGGCCCGAGGAGACACCGCACTTTTTTTACCGCGACGATGACGACGACGACGACGACTCTGGTACGATATCCCGAGGGCCCGACGACGAGGGCGCGACGACGATATCGTTCAAGATCGCGGACGCGACGGGCTCGTTCGGCTCGCCCGTCACCGCGACGACCGCGTCCATCGCCGCGTCCGTCGACGGAGTTGACGACGAAGTTAATTCGGACGAAGACGCGGAGTCTGATTTGAATCTGTACCGCATCTCGCCGTGGGCGCCGGGGAGCGCGGCGTCGTCGCTCCGTGACCCGACGCCCCGCGTGCACAGACCGACGATACGTGCGTCATCGATCGTGTCCTCCTCCTTCAATGCGGTGGACGCGATGGAGGACGCAATGGATGATACGCCGCGTCGTTTGGACTTTGTCGACGGCGGCGAATGCGAATGCGAATCGACTCAAGTCTCAGAGGGAGCCGCTCTGCTGGCAGCGGTGATGGCGGAGGTTTCCACGCCCAGCCAATACACGGGCGTGACGGACCTAACCCACAGGTTGGGTCTGGCGCGCCCGGATATGATCGAAGCACACACACCATGCTCGGTGTTCCAGCCGGAGACGAGTCACGTCGAGGTGGCCGACGCGGATGCCAGTTTCGAGTCTTCCGAGGGTGACCGCTCTGTGAGTTACAGGGACGAACTCGAGGCGGCGGCTGCGGCGGGCGAGCGGGTGTTCACCCCCACGCTCGCCCGGGCCATGCGCAGGGTCACCGACGCCGCGGCTGGGCCCAAGTCACCGATGAGCGCCTCCACGGTGTCTGCCCATACACAGGCGTCAAGTGTAATGTCCGCCAGGGTTCCCATACTGGACGCGTGGAGGTCGGAGCGAACGATGAGCGCCGCGTTTCGAGTCTGGCGGATGTCCGCGGTGCTTACCAGACAGCAAAAGGAACGCGAGGAGCTGCTGCGGCTGCGACGGGAGGCGATCGCGGGTGGGATCCAGTTAGATGGTGGCTCGCCGATCGCGTATGAGCTCATGAGCTCGCCGGCGCCGTCGTCGGTGTGCAGCCGAGAGACGTTTTCATTCGGGTTGGATCACGCTCCGATGCCGTTTAGTGTGGCTGGGAGCCCGGTGACCGCGTCGGCATCCGCGACGACCCAAACCCCGCACCCGGCCGGACCGAATGCGGACCATCTACGCGAAGGAGAATCGAGTGCGGACACCGAGGACGCCGCGGAGTGCGCGAGGTCCGCCACCGAGCTCCGGAAACTTAAAGAAACAATCGGCTCAACCCGAGCGCTCCTACTCGAGTCCGAGACACTGGAGTCCATCAGACGCGAGCGGGAGGCGCGGCGTGTCGCTTCGTTCCACGCACGGGTGAAGCGAAGAGTCGTTGGTAATCACTTCCGCGGGTGGTGGGCGAGCACGTTCAGGGAGGTGACGGCGAGGCGACTCGCGGCGGCCGCGCAAATCGCGGCGGATTGCCACGTCGTCGCCGCGGAGGGCGCCGTTCGCGCCGATGCTTTCATCGCCCACGCGCATAATCGAGCGGTACGTGCACGACACGCGCGTATCGTCACGCGCGCGTTCGATACCTGGGCGGAGCGTTCCGCGAAGACGTCGTCGCTGCGGAGGAGGCTGGCGTGGGGTAAGGTTAGCGCGGATTGGCGCGAGAAGCGAAGCGCGTTTGCGCGGTGGGTGGCATTCGTGGACACGTCCGTCGCGGAACACGAGGCCCGCCTCGTGGCGGTGACGCGCATCCTGACCCGTGTGTTCGCCAGGGCCATCCGACTTCACTTCACGGAGTGGCGCAGATCGACGGAGGATGCGAGACGCGCGAGGCTGAACGCGTTTGTATCCCTCAAACGGTTCGCGGCGAGACGAGAGATTGAGTTTGGTCGGGTCGTATCGCAGGCGTGGCGCGCGCACGTCATGGAGGGCATCGGCAAACGACGCGTGGTCATGGCGCGGCTTGACGCCGAGGACCGAGTCGCGCGATCCGCGTTCTTATTGTGCGCGAGGCACGCGCTGAGGCGCGGGCGAGAGAGGGTCCGGTCCTGGCGCGTGTACGCCGCGGTGAGACGCCGCGACCGTGAAATATTCGAGCTGATCCTAAGTTCGGTGCGCCGAGCCGTGGACGATGCGACGCGGGATGGCCACCGCGCCGTGTTGGGGTCGTGGCGGCACGTCGCGTCCGCGTCCGTTCGGCGCAGGCGAACGACGGAGTGCGTGGATTGGGCGGTTGATTCGTGCATCCGGAGCGCTCGGTTGGACAGAACGTGGCGCACCGACGACTCTTTCGTCACCGACGCGCTCGACGGGTGGAGATTGGCGGTACGATCCACCGCGATGGACCGACGCGTGGTGGAATCGCACGTGCGACGCATGGCGCGTCACCGGGACCGAGGCATCAAACGACGGGCGATGCACGCGTGGCGTGAGTGGTGGCGAACCAAGGCGGGCGAATGGGAAAACGTGGCCAAGGTTCGGACGCTGGAGACGCGCGCGCGGACGCATCGATTCAACGCGCGCGTCCGCGCCAGGCTTGTCCAATTCCGCGCGTGGCGACTCGAGTGCGCCGCGGCGTCGCTCGCACGCGAACGCCGGTGGCGGAAGCTCGCCGCGGTCACCGTGAACGTGGCTGTCCAAGAGGGCGCCAGGCGAACCGTCCTCTTCGCGAGGTTATTCCGGGACTGGCACCGAATCGCGTCAGCCGCCGCCCGTGCGTTCCAGGACGCGGCATCCCACACGCGCACGCTCAGCCTCCGGTGCGAACAACACGTGCATTGTCGGTACCGACGCACGCCCTTCAGGCGCTGGCGTAAGCTCGCGCTGGACAATAAAGTGGATCGCGCGGTGCTCACGTACGCAAAGTTAGTGTGGGATCGAACGAAGCTCCACGCGTCTCGAATGTTTAGCCGACGATGTCGCGTCGCCGCTAAATCCGCGCTCCACGCGTGGCGCACGCACGTGGACGACGTTCACACGCGCGAGGTGCTCAACGTGAAGGTGGACCGCATGTTCGTGAGACGCGCGGAGACGTCGGTGACGAGTCGGTGCGTGAAGGCTTGGCGAGCGGCGATCGTCAAATGTGTCGGTTCCCGTCGCAAGTCGGACGCCATGGCGCTTCGTGTCCGACGCCGCCGCGCCCAATCAGCGTTTGACGCGTGGCGATGGCGAACCGAGCGGGTGAAATGCGCGGTACGAGTCCTGGACTCGTTGGCGAGGTTCGAGCGCGCCAAACGGGGTTTGTGCGGCGACGTTTGTTCAGACGCTCTTCGCGGCTGGCTTCAAGTAGCTTCAACTGCTTTAGAGGCCCGCGCGGCGCGAACGAGGACGCTACACGCCGTGCGACGCCTCGCGCGGGGATTACGCGCCGCGAAGGCCGTTCGCGTTCTCCGCGAGTGGTACGTGTCATCGGGCGCGGGCGTCGCCGCGCCCGAGCGACGCAGGGCGCACGACGTCATCCTCGCCGGACACCGCAAAGCGCGAAACGCGTCCGCGACGTCAAAAGCGTTTCACTCGTTTCGACTCGCGGCGGCGGCTCGCGTCGCGGTGGACCACGACGACGCCGCGCGCCTTCGAATCGCGCGAGTGGCCACGACGTGGCGGCACCGGCGCGTGCTTCAGCGCGCGATGCGGGCCCTTCGCGACGACGCGGCGCGCGCGATTGGCTTTCGCGAATCGCTCGAGTCGGTGGCGTCTTTCCGTCTTAAATCGCTCGGATCGGAGAGCCTCCGCGCGTGGAGAAACCTCGCGCGAGTCGCGGCGCGGACGCGCGACGTCGACGATCGCGCGGATGCGTCGGCGGCGAGGTGCGCGGTACGCTCGGCGCGTCGACATCTCGCCACGTGGCGCCGCGCGGTGGCGGCGCGTGTCGCGTCGACAGCGCTCGAGGAGCGAGCTACGCGTTTCTCGGAACACAGGCGAAAGGGCAAGTACCTTCGGCCTGCGTTCCACGCGTGGACGGGTTACTACGACCGAATCACGGTGGCGCGGTTGATGTACGAAAGGACGCTGATGTCCGCCGCGCGTCTGCGCTCACGAATCGAGCGACGGTTCATGTCGCGACGCTTCGCGTCGTGGTCCGCCGGCGCCGTCGCGTCCGCGTCGCTGGAACGAAGAAGGGTCCGGTTCGCGACGGACCGAACCCGACGCGTCGCCGCGACATGCGTGCTGACGTGGCAGTGGCTCGTCACCGCGTCCAGGGAGACCCGCGTACACGCCCACGGCGCCCAACGCGATCGCGCCGTACGATGCGTACGGGCCTGGAGGCGCCACGTCAGCGACAAGGCGGAGCGGCAGACGCGGTTGAAAAAGTCTTACGCGAACGTCGTTAAAAGCCGAGCGAAACGCGCCCTCCGCGTTTGGCTACGACACGCGTCCCTCGCCCACGCGAAGCGAATGAAGTACATGGAGTCGAAAGTGTCGAGGCGTGAGCGAGTCGTTGACGAGCGTTACGGCCGTTACGTCTTCCACGCGTGGCGGTGGCACGTCGCGTGGTCCCGCGGGTACGCCGAGACCGTCGCGGAGAATGTATCAATCGCAAACGCCGAGCGGACGCGACGCGCGTTCAACGGCTGGCGCCGCCGCTCGAACACGTCCAGGCGCCTCGCCGCGTGCGAGCGCCGCGTCGTGTGCCGCCGCGCGAAACGAATCGCGCTCGAGTGCGTCTGGGCGCTGGCCATTCACGCGAGCAAAGTGCGGCGGCTGCGAAGCTTCGCGGCGCGGCGGGGATACTCGCCGTCGCCCGCGTCCTCCATGGCGCCGGGGGAGATACTACACGTGGCGTTCACCGATTGGCGCACGCAGGCTATCGAGTCGGTCGCGGAACGCGAGCGCGACGCCTTGATGGCCCGCGGGGCGTTGGCGCGCGCGAGGCGAACGCGTTGTCCGACAATCGTCCGCGAGTGGCGAAGGCTTGCGAGGCGAACGAAGCGTCTCGACGCCGTCGCCGACGAGCGCGCGTCGGTTCGTATCCGGCGTTTGACGTTCCGTGCGTTCCGCGCGTTCGTGGCGTCCACGCTGGACGCGTTGGGGGCGCGTGAGCGTGAGCTGACGAGGGCGATGGAGGTGAGGATGCGCGCCCGGGAGGTTCTCGCCGAGGCGGAGATGATCGCCGGTCGAACGTCAGTCGAGTTTGAGGAGCCCGAGGCGGAGGCGGAAGCGGTGGCGCCCGTGGCGCCGGTGCACATCGCCGCCCTACCCGCCCCGCCCGCTCCTCCTTCTCCAGGGATCGCCGATGAGCAGGTGACGACAGCTGTCATCCCACTGGCGTCTCAATCGCCGCGTCACCGCGTCGAGTCCATCGACGAGAGCGCCATCTTCGACCTCTCCGCGGACGACCTCGACGTTGACGAACACGTGGACGATGACGTGTCACCACCGGCCGAGGAACAGGCCACAGCTGTCACCCACGCCACCCCTCAGCAGGTACCTCAGCACAGCAGGGAGTACGAGGTGGCGTACAGGGCCGCCTACGACGCCGCGCTGGCGGCTGCGGCTGCGGAGGCCGCCGCCCGGCGCCGAGCCTCGTCGACGCCGGCGGCTCCTCCCACCTCCAAGACCGTCGTCTCCGCCTTCGACTCGGAGAACGACAAGGAGAACGCGGGGGTGAACGGTTCGATCGCGTCGGATACGTACGCCAAGGTGTATCACGGTTTGGGCGGGGGAACGAAGCTCGGTGTCGTTCGCGGCGCGAGGACCACGAAGGCGCTGGCCGCGGCGGATGCGGTGCTCGGGAGAAACTCGCGCGACTTCGCACTCGCGGGGCTAAACCCTAACCCTAGGGTGGGGCCCGACGGTGACGCGCTGTTGAAGGTGTTGGACGCGGACCCGTACACGTACAGGTCAGCGGAGAGCTACTCGCGCGTGTACCATCACAGGTGATTGACGACGAAGGCAGACGAAAGTTATTACGTAGAGGAAATTTTATCCAAATAAATGAATCACGCGAGCGAGCTAAGTGATGGTGCCACAGCGGGCGCGGGACCTAGCCTATCGAACAAAGAGCGGGGTCCCGGAGTGCAGCTCCATGGCGAACGCCGCCGCCAGCCCGATCATCGCCAGCCGCCCGTGCAGCATCTCCTTCCCGGGCGAGAACGGCCCGAACGCCCCTTTGGTGCTCGGCTCGGCGGTGTACTTTTTAGCCTGCGCGTCCGGCATGAACGACGCGAGCGCCACGAGCGTGGAGACGAACGCGAGGGAGAAGACGTGGTCGTGGAACTGCGCGGGCAGGGTCTCGCCCGTCGCCAGCTCCGCGCCCACGCCCGCGACGAACGCCAGCTGCGCGACGCGGCCGTTGATCACCTCCGGCGCCCACCCGCCGAACCCCATGGTGTCCATCGCACCTTTCCTCTTCACCACCTTGGTCGCCTCGGCGGCGGCGCGAGCCTCCTTCGCGGGGACGGCGTCGGTGCCCGCGGCGTACGTGACGACAGACGGCGACGACGTGCGGCGGGTGGTCACGCGGCGGAGCGCGAGCCCCGCCTTGGGCGCGAGCGACGGCGTGGAAGCGAGGAGGAGCGCCATCTCGGAATGGCAAAAGAAAGACGCTCGCGATGAGACGTGGCCGGATGACGAACGAGCGGCCTGGCCAGTCCTGACCACGACCGTATTTCCGTCGTTGGAGCGACATGTTAAGAGTGTGTCTAATTAACTCAAGAATGACGATCTGATTTCCGAAAACTCGAAATGCCCATACAATTTTCGTAACGCACTAACGCGCGGATAGATATTTCCTCAGACGCGTTGGACGGATACGCCACTGCGTTAGGTCGCGACACCGCCGCATCGCCGCCGCCCACGTGTGTAAAGGAAATGGAGATCGACTTCAGCGCCGAGGATGGCGAGCCCCGCTACTCGTTCGAATCCTGCGGCGCCGACACGGACGCCGACGGCGTCGTCACCTTTGAAGTCTGCGGCGCGCCGATGATCGTACGGCAGGGTGGGGAACTCGGCGAACGCCTGTGGGCGTCGGGGATGGATCTGGCGCGCGAGATCGAGCGAGGCGTCGCGCTGCGCCACGTCCCCGAACGTATCATCGCGTCACGTCCCTTCGGCAGCCCCGTGCGGCGCGCGAACGACGACGGCGGTGACCCAACGGCGAATGACTCGAGTGGACTGAAACTGGACGCCAAAGATGCGGGGGGGGATCCCCTTCGACACGCGCGGGTCCTCGAGCTGGGCGCGGGGTGCGCGGGTCTCCCCGGCCTGGCCATGGCGCTCCGCCACGGATGCACCGTGACACTCACCGAGCACCCCGACGTCGTCCCGCTGCTACGCGCCAACGTCGCGCAGTTCCAAGCTCGCATCAGCGCGATGGCCGGCGTGAATGAAATATCTGAGACCGTCGCGGACGCGGCGGCGCGGGTGAGCGTGGAAGCGCTGGACTGGACCGATCGCGACGCGCTAAAACGCGTGGCGGAGGGGGACGGGTACGACGTCGTGGTGTGGGCGGACGCGGGGTACCTGGGTGACGATAACGACGCGTTGTTGACCGCGGCGGTTGCGTGCGTCGCGCCCGGAGGAAAGATTTTGGCGTGCGAGTCACTCAGGTCGCAGGCTAAGACGACTACGTTTCGCCGCATCTTCGGCGCGCTCGGTTTTTTCTGCGTCAAGGTGCTGGGCGACGGGGTGAAGGGTAACGTGGACGCGTGGGTGTACGCGATGACGTGGCAGTGCGAGGCGGAGGCGTGTTTGGCGAGGAAAAGAATCGCGGAGGGGTCCTTCACATTGAACTGTGAGCGCGAGGTGCAGCCGGCGGTGACTTGGAAACCCCGCACTACGATAACGCGCTCCGCATCGGACTCCAGCCCGCGCAAGTGGCAGTCCAGTAAGCTCCGCGCCTGACGTGTCACGTAGACCTGATCGTCTTATCATTCATCCACGTATCTACATTTCAAGGCTCCCGCCGACACCCGTCGGCTGTACAAAACATCTGCTTCTCGGTCAGGTCCGCGTCCAGCTCGCGATCGTTCGTAGCCTTCGCCTCCTTGTTACCCCCCGACTTTCGTACGCGCTCACGCCTCCGCCGGTTAAGCTCCTCCAGCAGCTGCGCCTCGCTCGCGTTCGACAAATCCACGTCGCGCTCGTCGCCGTTTAACTCAGTCGCCTTCTCAGACGCCAAAACCTCGGCGGCGATGTCCTTGCGGCCCCGTTCGCACTTACCCGCCTTGACAGCCTCCGCGCGCTGCGCCACCCTTCGCGCGTTCCACCCGTTCCGCGCGTCGATGTTCTCGCGGATCATCGTGAGCACGTCCACCGCGGCTGGGTCGAACAGCGGCGTGAGCGCGTGTCTCATGCTGGAGTACAAACTCGGAAATACGCTCTCTTCCCGGGCCAGGAGCTTCTTGACGTGGTTCCGTTCCTTGGGCGCCTCGAAGCACGCGGGGCAATTCTCGTTGATCACGGGCAGACCCGCTTCGTACGAAAAGTCCCGCAGCGCCTTCTCGCGCAAGTACACCGCCGGTCGAATCACCGTCACGTCACCTTCGTCGATGACGTACTTGGCCTTCATCGTTCGCATCGAGCCGTTGTACATGGTGGACATGAGAAAGGATTCGACGCAGTCGTCCAGGTGCTGCGCAAGCACGAGCTTGTTGTACCCTTCGCGCCTGCAGCACGAGTACAGCGCCCCGCGCTTCATACGCGCGCAGAACGCGCAGATGGAGTCGCCGCTCATGTGATTCTCCGCCATCGCCATGATCTTCTCGTCGAGGTAGTGATACTCAAGCCCGAGCGATTTCACGTACGGAATCAGCGGCCGCGGGTTGAAAGCCTCGGTCCCCGGGTCCACGGTGGCGCACGCCAGGGTAAAGTACCCGGGCGGGAACCTGGACTTGACGTACAACAGTAAGTGGAGCATGGCGAGCGAGTCCTTGCCGCCGGAGAGCCCGAGCAGCACGCGGTCGCCCTTCTCGATCATGCCAAAGTCGTTCAAAGCCTGGTTCAGGGGTTTGAGAATCTTAGCGGGGGGCTTGCCGAGCTTCTTGGACCGGCGCTTGGACCGCGCGGGATCGAGCTCGTCAGACCCTCCAACGGACGCGATCGCGGTGGATACCCCAGTCTCTGGCTCTGGCTCGGGCTCAAGTTCGAGCTCGATGACCTTCTCGGCAGCCTTCGGAGCGGCGTCTCCGTTCTCCTTGTCAGACCCGGAGCCGCCGGTGCCGTCAGCGACAAACGGCGGCGCTTCCTCCGCCCCGGTCGCCTCTGCGTCGCCGTCCTCGTTCGCGCCGTTCACGACGCACAGCGGCGCGGCGCGCTTTTGTATCAATCCCCCGCGGACGTTCTCGGTCCTCTCCGTGACGCGCAGCGGATGCTTGCGGCTCGTCGCGCGGCCGCCGCCTGAGACGGCGTTTGTGAACCCCTCGGTTAAACCCCGGTCATGAACTCCGACGTTCGGCGGTCGCATCGCGCCCGCCACCCCGCGAACTTCCGGGAGGTACTCGAGCGGTAAGACGCCGTTTTTGCTCTCGTCGTGGATCGCGTTCGCGAGCAAGTGCGAAGCCTCGGACGGGAACATGAACCACCGGATGGCGTCGCCGCGTTCCGCGCTCGACCCGTGACCGTTCGCGTCCCTTTCCCCGCCGAACCCGTCCCCGTCGTCCTCGTACGCGAGACGCGAATCGTCGTCGTCCCGCCCGCCCGCGAGCATCATGCGCTCGTCCGCCGCGAGCCCGCCCTCAGGTTTCGGGACGCGAAGCTTCTGCGACCCGCCGTTG
>Ga0302114_10000633_pt1 | contig 24336 bp, 19 predicted proteins | sample AG5_Surface_MG_FD_203107 | JGI IMG/M metagenome (GOLD analysis project Ga0302114, IMG submission 203107) | Marine microbial communities from Western Arctic Ocean, Canada - AG5_Surface | ecosystem: Environmental > Aquatic > Marine > Oceanic | place: Canada: Western Arctic Ocean | collected...
TGACTACTCACGGTTTTCTTTTCGTATTAGCCGTTAACCGCATCGCCTGCGCCGGACGCGCGTGCGCCGGACGCGCCCCGGTCTCGTCCCAAGCGCCGCGCCGCGTGGCTATGCCGACCACCTGGGATCGGACGCACCACGCAAACCCCGACGCACGCCAACACCCACACCACACACCCACTCTCCGGTCTCTGGAGCCTTATATTTATTACCTTAATTACTTCAAATATGTATGTAGCAAATAAATTCGAATTTTAACCTAATAAAATAAAATACATACAAACCATAATAAATACATGCATGCATGCATGCATGCATGATCATGCATGCATGCCAAAACTCTTTATATAATATATATATATGCACAGATATGATCACATCGATCTAGTATATGTATGAAGCGTATGGTGTTGAGATTCTGACTGAATACTCTTTGCGCCTTTATAATTAGACCGCCAAAAGTTTGAGTTAAATCCCCCCTAGAAAACGAGGGTTTATTATACCGTACTGCTCTCATACATGGAAGCCGAAGCGTCGCCTGACCGTTTGCCTGTTAAAGTCATACGTAATTCTGGAGGTTACGTTAGAGAACAATGCTCTGGTAGTAACCGTAAATACGACGATATTTCTGTAGAATAGATACGGATTAAAACTGATACTTTCGTATTTTTAAACATATGATATTTTTATATATTTTTATGTTCTCCCGTAACATATTTTCAGCTGTATGTGTTTAAAATTACGTAAAATTATTAAAATCTTAAGATCTTATGTATTTTTTAAATTTTTTAAATACTCGTACATCATCATCGTATCACTACTGATTATTAAATCTTATTTTATTTTCTAATAATAATGAAAATTTTCCAGGGAGGAACAGGAGTCGACATAGCCCCCGCATGGTTATTAAATCATGATAGAATTGCGGGTACGTACGTATTATTACGTACACGTTTACATGTCATATATATGTTGATTATTATTGGTTGTTTATTTGGTGGGTTGGTATGATTCGATATCGACATGTTACTATGGTCTCATGATACACTAGCTAGCTAGTAGCTAGCTAGCTAGCTAAGCTAACTAAGCTAGTAGTTGTGTGATTTAACAAATGTAAAATTAATGGTTTATATAATATATAAATGCCCTCACGTATGGCAAACACGATGGGACAAATTTTTCATACGTGACTCAAGAAAATTGGTTTATTCCGTCCAATGAATGAACCAACTGTATGTAACGCTAAACCAACGATTCTGAGTTAACGATGTGAAAATGTGTGACAATGTACGGGGAAAATAAACCTTCGACCTTGATTAACGATGACCACGAACGACCTAATTTTTTTCGTTCAATCCCCGTAAGATCGGCTATGCCGAATATTTGTTTTGAAGTTTAACGCGTGGCGCATGTCATCCATGTCAGTATTGCAACCGACCGGCGTTATAGCGATAATGGTATATTAGTTTCGTCATAGCTTGCGGTCTTACACGTGAAGCTATCAGCAAAGTGACTAGTATGATACAAGTAAATTCAATTATAATATTATTAATATTATTAATAATAATGTTTCAATCGAAAATCGTATATATAACTCATATGTAAGATTATGTGATATTGTCTTATTATTATTACTTCGTAATCTTATTAATAAGGCAGCAGGCGCGTTTGGGTTAACCGTATGTAGTATTACTTGCTCGTCTTATTACAAATGGCTGGGCACAGAAAATGTAACCTCGCGGGGCGTTTCGAGCCCGAACATCGCGCAGGCTTCCCTATATAGTTCACAGCGGTAGCTTAGAATCTCAGCCCAAATGCCAAATGATGGCGCGCCTTCCATGCGGTGTCTCGATGGACCTTCGCCGACCGTTTTTCCTGCTTCTATCCTCCTCGGAAGATTTCATCTCTAAACTACGACACAACTCGACGTATCGAAAGCGGATGTCAGAGATTGCGTTAACTCGGGAGAAGAAAATGATATATGCGTGTCCTTTTTACTCCAGGAGTGCTAAGTTAAGTGGTAAGACTAAATCGGACTTCAGGATGCCAAGTTTAGAATATTCCCATACAACACTCTATTTCAGCAGCTCAACAAAAGACTGTGATGCCAATGCGGAATAACCTATGGCATGGCCGACAGAGCCCCACATGAGGAGGTCAACGATAGTAAAACCAGCGGGGTCGTTCGTGGCGAATACGGATGCAGCTTCTTCTGCACGTGCATCCCCCGCTGTGAAGTGGGATTCACCATTTTGGACTCCAGGGCCCTGGGATGCAGTCTGCGAAGCATCATAAGAAATCCTCAGATTTTTTTACGATTGTTGGTAAATAAGTGGGATAACGAACCTTCTCTCTGATGGCTGGCAAGAAGACAAAGCGGCCGAGGGCGAGAGCCAGAGCATTACAGCCAGATATGGTCAGCTGAACATCTGAGAAAGCCGTCTTCGTTCGGCGCTGAGGGCAGTTTGCAGAAGCACAGCGGCGTACTGCAAGCGACTTCTGCACCTTGCTGGAAGGTTGGTCAGCAAATGTAAATGGGGGTAAGTTGGTGGTATGTGAGGATTTGTAAACAGAGTGCCAAGAACCATGAGTGCAATACCAGATCATGCCGATCTGGAGAATTGCCTCGCGGCCAAATAACTCCCGGAAAACCGCTTCGACAAGTGCAAGCGCATAGCTTGGTGTATGTCGCCATTTGCGATGTGGGATGTGACAACATGACACAAAATTTACAAAACTAGGAACGTGTGATACGAGCTTTCTCCGGATGCGGGTTGCGGCGAGCCTGGCTTCCAGAGAAAAACTTTCCCACAAAAACAACGGATGCTCGTGCTGACAAACACGCACCTGCGGAAAGTAGGTTGAGACCGCATGGGCAAGTTTGGCGAGGAAATGCATGCCATGTTTAGATATAGAAACTGGCGGGGATATTGTCCGCGTTTCGCGCTATGCGCCTGCCTTGGGCTTCCGTTGCCGAATATTGTCGCGATAGGTTCAAACATGAATTTCATTGGTTGATGGCGATTTCATTTTTATCCTCCGCCGAAAACTCTTAATATTCCAAGCAAGTAATAATATGTAATAATATAATAATGATATATAATAATATATAATAATAATAAGATCATAATATGATATGATATATTATTAAGTGTTTTAATAATAAATAGGAATATTTAATATTATTCTAATTATTATATTATGAAAATTAGAGAACCTGATATATGAGCAGAGCACTAAGAGTTACTGACTTTGGTGTTCTTGTCGTGCGAATGAAAAAATGGACGACGACATGGAGGACTACGGGTTCGAGTATTCGGATGATGACACAGAGCAAGAAGACGTCGACATCGAAAATCAGTATTATAACTCGAAGGGTGCGCCTAAAACTTTTGTCCCGGTGACCACGATATATTATTTCCTTTCCGCCGCAGGAATGCTGGAAAATGGTAACGTCGATTGCGCCATGAAAGGATTTGCTTCGATAATATCAATGGAACTAGAAAAGGGGGAGTGGGGCTTCAGAGCCTTAAAACAATGCGTCATGGTGCACTTCAAAGCAGGAAACTTTGAACAAATGATGAAGACATATCATGAACTATTGACCTATGTCAAAACTGCGGTGACTCGCAACTATAGCGAGAAAGTGATCAACTATATCCTCGACTCCGTGAGCAGCTCATCAAACCAGGCGTTTCTCCAGGACTTTTACGAAAGTACGCTTTTTTCTCTTGAGGAGGCAAAGAATGAGCGTCTGTGGTTCAAAACCAACTTAAAGCTCTGCAAGCTTTGGTTTGAGTTGAGAAACTTCAGTCGTATGAAAAATGTTTTGAGAGAGCTGCACCGGTCCTGTCAGCACATCGACGGAAGTGCGGATCAGCGAAAGGGAACCCAGTTATTGGAGGTTTTCGCCATTGAGATTCAAATGTATACGGAACAAAAAAACAATAAAAAGCTAAAAATCCTGTACCAGCGCGCTCTGACAATAAAATCTGCGATTCCACATCCGAGAATCTTAGGCATAATCCGCGAGTGTGGTGGAAAGATGCATATGGCCGAGCGTCAGTGGGAAAAAGCTGCGACAGATTTCTTTGAGGCCTTTAAATCATATGACGAAGCCGGTCAACCAAGACGAGTCCAGTGTCTTAAGTACCTCGTGCTTGCGAATATGCTCATGGGATCAGAAGTGAACCCATTTGATGCGCAGGAAGCCCGACCATTTAAATCTGAGCCGGAAATAATGGTCATCACGACTCTTGTTACTGCATATCAGCGGAACTCCATATCAGATTTTGAAGATATTCTTCGAGCGCATCAAGATAAACTTGTGGAGGACACGTTTATACGTGAATATATCGAGGATCTTTTGAAGAATATTCGAACTCAAGTGCTCTTGAACATTATTCAGCCATATACAAAAATTCACATTCCATTCATATCGGGCAAGCTACGGATTCGAGAGAGTGACGTTGAAAGCTTGTTGGTGTCCCTTGTGTTAGATTCTCGCATCCATGCACAAATAGATCAAACCAGTCAGCTAGTAGAGCTGAAAGCCGACCCGAGCCGATGTTCCGAGTCTGAGTTTCGAGGCACAAAGGGCTGGACGGCGAGTATAAAAGAACAACTGAATGTATTTGTGTGAAGTACAAAATGAGTATCTCGGGTTTGATTTCTTTCAATATCTAGGTCATCCAGTTAAACTTCATATGCCGCTTGAGTTTCTAGCTAGATGCTAAAGGCATGTATTCTATACAGCAGTGCCCGTCCGCGCGCGTTTCCAACTGCAAAATAGGCTCCACTGGGGCTAAAACATGCCGTCCAGACATAATTTAATGGTGATTTGGAGGAAGGAAAGTTCGCAAATACCCTATATGTTGGCGTATGAATGAGTCGAAGTGAGTCCCGTTTGAAACGGGAAGATACCGCCAAGATTTCGCCATTTCCACTGAAAGCCATGTTGTCAACTTCTGTTGTGAGGCTATTTATCATACATATTCTTTTCCGTCTCGCCACCTGTTGCATCCCGTTCCAACTATTCTCCATGCCTTCATTTGTCTCTTTAACTCTATGGTTTTCCAAAGGATTATCATATATATTGACCACTCCGGTATCGGAGCCCACCACCAGGTGCATTTTACTCATAGCCAGCGAGGTAATCTTAGTAGACGGTTCATCAACAATCTTCTCGACACATCGGCTCTGGTTGCGAAGGTCCCAAACGTATATCACACCATCTCCACCAGCTGTCATGAGTCGGCGTCCATCGCTGGAGAACACCCCAGCACGGGAACTTCCATTCATTTTAACAGATCCTACCGTAGTCATACTTTTCAGCGACACCAAAGGAATATGCCCGTCTTGGCCGAGAAAAGCAAGCAAAGGTTGATCAGCTTCAGCTGTTGTCTGAACAAAAGACTCAAGACTACGCTCTTCACTACTAAGCAAGGCAGATGATCTCTCGATAGTTCCATGTTGCAGATCATAAATGTAAAAGTAGTTTCTTCTTGCAGCTGCAACTATTTTAAGTCCGTCGCCACTGAAGCATGACTTGTGTATAGGGAAGTCTTCGAGAAAAACCCCACGTACTTTAGAGTTTCTTATCCCGTCGACGTAAAAAAGTCGAATGGACTTGTCTAGACCAGCGGTGAGAAGCAGTTTTCCATTTGGGTGAAATTGCAAAGACCTGATGACGCCATGACTGGGCTCCGATATGTTTCCGTCTTGAAGGCGAGTCGCCCCAAACAGGTCATCATGAGTATGGCAACCAGCCTGGGAGACCTTGCCACGCGCTTCGAGCGGTCTACCGCCGTTTCTCACAAGTTCATGTAGGCGACTTGAGTCTGTAAGATCCTTCCGGGCACACTGAAGACCATGCGCATCAGCTCGAAATGGATTGGCCCATTCCGGACTTCCGAACAAACGCATGTGATGGAGGCGAGCATTCTTACCGAAATCAACTGTGTCGCAAGCGCGAAGTCTAAAGAGCCGCGATTGTGTCGTGATCGCGTCTTTCGCGTCCGCGTCGTCAACATCTTTCCAAGCCGGATGCAGAGCTTGATTCTTCATCGATCTGCTACAGCGTGTATCATAAACCTGCCGCTATATTGGACTTGGCACTGATCGCCTGCGCTCTTCAATAATAGGCGGCGGCGTTGAAGCATGTAGTACGAGGAAGGTATCTAAAATAAAGTCTTATCTATGAGTCATAAGCTTCAAACTTTTTGATTATTATCACTCTCTGCAAAACTGATGTCCGAACCCAGCCCGCAAAATTTCGGGGCAAATCCGCTGAAATTTAGTTTCCTGGCAATGGTCATGACTGTTTGCTCTATGATAAAGTCCGAAAAATCCAGCGGATTTCCGCTTTTCAAATGGTTGGGACATCAGTTTTGCAGAGAGTGATAAGACTCTTAGTCTACAAGACCATGCCTGTATGTGGCTACGATACGCGAGTTAATCATATATAACTAGTATTTAATCCGAGGTTATTTGCATGTATGTGCTTCGCCGAACACGTTTTTTTTGCTTGACTTGGCGCGCGTTCAGTTGCTCCCCAGCGCCGCGCCTTCCCGCGAAGAGCCGCGCAACGCCGTGTGCAGTGCACACGGTATGTGCATAACGTTTTCACTGAACCGACAGGCCGAAAATGTGTCCCCGCGAGGGCGAACAGAAGAAGAACACGAACGGGCATCGCACTTTTGACGGTTCATAACTCGTCGAGTAGATTTCTTTGCCCGTGACATCGCGCCTGCTCGGCTACCATGCTTACCGCGTTCATGTAAAGTCGCGCCCAGCTTTGAAACGTGATGCATGGACTCTCGACACTTCTGCGGCGCCTGTTTGTCGGTTTGACATTCACGCGGGCGCAATACATGCGCGCAATGCCTGCTGCTGCTGCCGAAGCTCCCCTTTCTCGCCGATTCCTGAGCAGGGGATGACTAAATTAAGATCTTATTAAATAGCTACGAGTAAACAGCTGTTTTTAAAATCATGGAAATTGCTCACAGGAGTATTCGTGCACACTCGCGGAGAAATTTCTCGAGCGACCCTTCACGTTCGACATCTTTTTTTACGAAGTATTTTCAAACAATTACGTCACCGCTCTACCGCTGTCCTTGATTAAAAAAAAAAAAGTTGGGTACTTTAATGAACGCCACCTTGTGAAGAAACCAAAGTACAATTTGTCGCGGCCTTTGATGGTCGTGCAGCGGTCGTGCTGCAGAACATACATTCGACTATGACTCCACGTGGGCAGCATACGTTATGACATTAATAGCGTTATCGGGATACGCAGCAACGGCCTGCATTCCCACGGTTTTTTACTACTCTTTTGCAGTAAAAAAACGTGCGTTGTTGGTTGTGACGGCACTCGCGAGGTACCCATGACGCAACAGTTCTTCGTCAGCGAGCTCCTTCCTAATCAGGGGCTTTGTACAGTTGCACATTCGCAATGGTTTTCTGGCTCATAATTTTAGGTATTGCTAAAGGTGTGGAAAACTCAATCAGCTGACGGCCAACCAGGCGTGAGTCACTTTATATCTTCTCCTTCTCAGGGATAGGACTTGGTCCTACCAAAGCAACTGCCTATGTCCTCACATTATGCTCACTGGTCGGTTGTGACGCAATCGCTCGCATGTGCATTGAGAAGTGAGCCGAAGACATACTACTTATTAGAACTTGTAAAGCTAATTGACCTATGTCGGACCCTGTTTTTCCGCAGTTTCGTGGCTGGCCAAGATATGACAAAAAGTGATGCTAAAGTAATCAGTCCCGAAATTCTGTCAGCTGTGACAGGTAACCGATCCAATACTTTATCCAATAACTAACCTATAGAACACAGTGATGAGAACTCTCGTTTGCAGCTAGTGACTTTGGCCAAGCAGCTTGTCGTATGATATACTTTCATCTCAGCTTCCTCACTTCATCAAGTGGCCGAGGAAGTCAATATCCAAACAACTGTCAATTATTTCCTCTGTTCTGGAATACAGGTTGGTGTTGTATTCTGCACTCTAACCTACATCTTGCTAAGAAATACTCTTATCAAAGCGATGACCTCTTTTCTTCTTGTGACAACTTACTCCTGTGGGAAATACTCACGAGCATCAACTTGTAAGCTGGCAGAAATATCGCAAAGTTTCCGCTGTTTCGCGCCAAGGGTTTTTTCACTACTAACAATAGGTAAACAAAACGTTTGCAAACACGAGCGTTAATAAGTTGATCTTCTTACATCTACAGGAAATCTGTACATGGACAGCTGTCTGGTAGTGTTGTGCTTTCTAGCTGTACTAATCGCCTTTGTTTTCCAAGCGTGACTCTTGCAAAAAGAAATCTCTTGCTTATCATCAATGTGCCATGGGAAAGGCTTTGTTCTGTTAATATAATCTCCCATGCTGACTATGAGAGCGCTGGCGCCATTTTTCACTTGCAATTAGTTGTCGATCCCCAAAGCTTGATGAACGGAAGGCTGACTTCATTCAGAACGCTGACGCAGTCCAAACTTCTTCAGAGTTCTCTGCGGTGTATTGAGTACGTTCAGATTGGACAGATAAGACGACACAGAATTTATGGGAGTGTGTAGATCTTCACGCACTCGGGTATCTTCGTACACATCCCCTCTTCGATTGCACGACTTTATTAGTTGAAGTAGATCAACTTTTAGAAGTGCAGCTTACCTGCGTTGCACTGAAAATTTGCCTGCAAGGTGATCTATGATTCAAAACTGTGAGAATGTTGGATATATATTATTTACCGGGCAGAGAAAGATCAACTATTGTTGACCCTTGTCTTCCTGTGGCTTTCAAACACATGTTTGAACTCGAATTTGAGAAACCAACCTGACAAAACTCACCAGACGAAATCCTGCCTCCGTCAAAAATGAAAGCACACTGAAAATACTCATTTCAGTTTTCAGTGGGCTGAAAAGGGCTTGAGGTTCGTACGTACATCGTCCCATAGTTCAATGAACTCGTTTAAGTCAAGTGTGCTCGCGGAACCGCTCTGATTCGCAGAAGTCAATGCTATCGCGTGTCCATATTGCCTAGCTACTGCCTGCTTGAAGAAAGTCAAAAACCCTTTGTGTGAGAGCACATGAGTTCAAAGATACCCTGATGAAGTCAGAGTTCGGAACTCTGATACCCGATGGACATGGTCGACGCAAATTGGTAACATGACACAAGTCGAGTAGAAAATACTTTACTGGTTAAAACAGAGAGAAATGTACCAGAAGTTTTGAGTTTGGGTTCAAACTTGACTATATCAAACAGAGTTGTTCCTTAGTCTCGACAGTTGACCACATGGGAATACAAAGAGTACCGGGAGATCTGCAGAGTGTTTTCGACGCAGCAAAACGGTCACGGGCCCCGGAAGCAGCTCCTGATCGCGAGACGTGCATTTAAGTTTGGTGTAAGATTTGAGAACACCTGAGAAGACATACATCGAGTAGCCCTTTGGCCAGATGCTTTGTGTCTGCATAGTGTTCAGCATCCTGGTATTCAGAAGAGATGGACCTATCGTTGCTTATAGAAAACGACGTTGGCGCACTTGTGCATCAGAGACGCATATTGCAAGCGGGACCGCTTCTGATCTTCGCTTGGCAGCATATAGTCTCTGCAACAAGGATGGTTATTGGCAAGATAGTCCACCTGCAAAATGGGTATCACTTGCCCTGATACTTTTTTCTGAGTTGGCACCCGCAGCCAAACCATAAAGCGTATCCTGTGTGGAACGTCGATGACTGTGTATCTATAAGATTTAACAAGGAGTGACGTCAGCTCACTGTTGGAACCGCGATGATCCTTTCTCGTCGTAATGCGTCAACGGCCTGAAGCGAGTTGAAATCAGCGTTCGAATAACGGTAAACACGAAAGGACGTACATCGTTTACTCGTTGACTTGTCGCAGGAAGGATACGCAGTTGGCATGCGCGCGTCCCCATTTTACGCCGAGAGTTCAGCAGGGGCGGCGTTGGACCTCGTGCTTCCACGAGGGACAAGTGCGACTGTGACATCTGTTACCGAACGTGATGAAATTTCATTATTGTACGAGGCTGGTCAGGATGAGACTGTCCCGAATTTGTGTTTGGGCCTGTCCGGCCAAGTTTTTGGCCAAAATTTTAATTCGACCCGTCTTTGGATCCGTGCGGTTCCGGGTTTTCGTTCGGCGTCGAGGTCGCCGGGTTCCGGGGCGCGGCGCGACGTCCGCGGCGCGCCAAGACAAAAAAATCGCCGGTCCGGGTGGTTCCGAAGGCCCTCGCATTCCTCCCCAACGGTCACTTTCCCTATGGGCAATCAGTCAGACCCCCCGGGCACGAAAGGATGCGCACACATGCCGGTGGGCCTGGACCGAGAGGAGGGCGGTTTTGGGCGTTTCACGGCGAGGAGATCAATGCATCCTGTTTGCATTGCCCGTGCGCGCGCGGCAAGTTGCCGAACCCGACCTCGAGGGTCGGTCAACATGCCGGTCGGACACCTCTTTCGCGGCCGCCGACGCTCGGTACGGCCGCGGCCGGCCCTGTGACGCCCGCGGGGCGTGTTGGGGGGGCGCGACGGACGCCTCGAGACTTTTTTCCCGGGGAAAAACGATGGTCGGTTGACGCAGTGGCAGTCAGCGACAAATCGGGGAAAGGCCCAGTCTAACCAGCCTCGTACGAAAATTCGAAAACCACAAAAACCACAACTTTTTTTAAAACTACCTCGAAGGTAATAAATTCCCCGTAATTCCATGTAATTCCGCCGTAATTAAGTAATTCACATAAATTCGGCTGAACTCGGCGGTAGCGGGTGTAGCGGGGTCATGTTAGGGTCAAATCGCCTATGAAATCATGTATCCCCCTATCAAATTAATAGGTAAAATTAAAAATACTACCGCCCACGCCACTCATTTTCCCAACAGGTACCTTCGAAGGTACCTTCGAAGGTACGAAGGTACCTTCGAAGGTACCTATACCTTCGAAGGTAACGTTCAAACGTCTTCTGATTGGTCGAGAGCTTCGATCATTTTCAAAAGCCATAGACTAAATCACCGTACAGTCGGTAAGTGTTACTTTATCTCTGGCTAACAACTATGTGCGGCGCCTTTTCGTTCTTCGGACGCCGGCTGTTCAGCGGGACGGCCTTACCATTGCGCTAAGCGTGCACGTAGTCGTCGTTCATACACGCATGCCACCTTTGAACGAAAAGGCGCCGCCAAGCCGTCTTCTGAAGACGCGCTAGTGGACGTCGACGTTGACCGATGTATCGATGAAAATTTGGCTTCAAACCTAAAATATAGCCTTTCTTTCGCCAAAGCTTCATCGACCAAAACCGAAGCTCCATCGATCAACTTTGGACGAGTTCAAGTCCTTTAGCGAGGTGAGCCGCCCTCTGCGAGGAGAACTCAAAGCCGCGAGACGCCCGAACCGGACGATACGGATGCTCCTTCGCCGCGACGCCCACGGCGCGCGGCTTGATATGATGAACACAGAGCTAGCGTACCTTGTGGCAGTGCGAAACTCTGAACGCTCTTTCTTGATTTAAATACTCGAGGCCGTCTCGACTCGTCCCAAACTAGCCTCCCGCAACCCCATTATCACTTCTCACAGTCACAAGGGCGGCACCTACCACGGATGGACACCTAGCTAGCTAGAGCCATAAAATATCTCATCAAAGTTGCAATATGGATATTTAATAATATGATGAATGTGTTACGGAGTTACTGTACTAGATGTCAATCAGTTCTGGGGGCCCAAAATATGAGAGAACTTTTGGGGAGGTTTGAGAACAACAGTGCAAAGAAGGAGAGTATTGAGAGAGACTGTTATTGGTTTAAAACCAGGAAGGATGCTATGTTTGAGACGAGTAGGTTTCTAAGAAGGTTCTGCAACCTCTGACTTGGACACTCTGACTTGTCTCCACAAGAACCAATATAGCAATATGGCTCTGTGTTACGTTCTGTCTCTTCTCTCTTCACTGAGGTAACTTATCTAGTAAATCACGCTTCAGTAATTAACTGTAGTTAGTCAATTAGGAATTAGGAATAGGAAATTGGAGTAGGGTCTCTGACTTATGACCACAACAGAATGATGATATGGTACATGTAGCTTACTACCTTCGAAGGTACGAAACTTACCTTCGAAGGTAATTATTAATAAGTGTTTATCATAGACTGCTAGAACTGCCTATCTACTTATTTGTATTAGTTTTTTCCCTGAGTGGAACTAATTTCCCTGAAGTATTCTACACTAATAACTCATACGGAAATTCAAGAAACCCCTTTCGGCGCTCTCTTTCGATATGTTCACGGAGTGGAAGACGCCGCGCCGACGCGCGCGTGCGGCTGACACTAGCGCACTCTCGGTCCAGTCGTTATCGAGGTGGAGTTCTAAAGCGACACGAACGTTCCGTTTGCGCGAAGATAGCATGAGCATCACACCGCTCCCGTTCTTCCGCTGTGAACACGGTCGTGAATGTTAGCGGAATTGAAATTTGCCGAGGTATGTTCACGGGCGGGAAAACCGCGTGGAGGGGTACTGACTCGCGCAGACTCCGCGCGCGTCCTGCCGGGCCGTTCACCCGTCTCCCTGGCAAGATGCTCGAGCGGAGAAGCGAGCGATACGACGGTCGCGCGAAGGATGCGCGCCGCAAAGCTCGTTTATTCCACTTTTCAAGGAAAAAACTACCTTCGTACCTTCGAAGGTAATACATATTCTATATAAGCATGCCGAATAAAAAAAAATAAAAAAAAATAAAAATAATGAAGGTTTCGTTCATTTCATACGAAGGTAGACTAATGAATGAAATCCATGTCTTGTTTTTGAGGTCGGAATTGAAATCCGATTCAAAAGGTAGTGGAGACAATTTTCCTGGTCGCGCAACTGACCACATCAACGAAAAGAACGCATGAGCGACGCCAACGAACCTGATATCGATGACGATGACGAAGAGAAGGGTGGGAACGTTCGCGAACAGGATCGGTTTCTTCCAATCGCAAACATCAGCCGAATAATGAAAAAAGCTTTGCCAGCAAATGCGAAGATAGCGAAAGACGCAAAAGAAACTGTTCAAGAGTGCGTCTCCGAGTTCATCAGCTTTATAACAAGCGAAGCGAGTGACAAATGCCAGCGCGAAAAGCGTAAAACGATCAACGGAGACGATCTGCTTTGGGCAATGAGCACGCTCGGTTTCGAAGAATACGTTGAACCATTGAAGGTTTATCTGCACAAGTACCGCGAGGCGAGTCAACCCTCAACTAACCCCGAGCAAATCTAATTTCATTTTTACGGCTCGCATTGAGCTCCACATCGTTTCTACAGACGGAAGGTGAAAAAGCGACCAACATCAAACACGGCGATGCAGCTGCGAAGAAGAGCGATACATCTGGAAAGCAAACCTCTCAAGTGAGCTCTTGACCACAGACTCAAGAAATATCATTCGTATGAAGGTATCACTGTGAACAAACAGAAGGTCGCGCTTTTCTTGTCGAAAATGGTATGCAAATGGATGACAACGGTAAAGGCGGATGTAGCTAAATTGCGAAAAAACTGGGCATTCCTCCTCGGCGATCTTGACCAGACGTGCCGCCTTTTTGCTGGTCAAGGTTTTTATAAAAGGTCAGACAGAGGGTCAATGTTTTTCCCGGCTGCGCATGTGCTCTCTACTGGAGCCTAGTGTTCACTAGAAGACCAGATTGTTAATTGAAAAAAGTAGATCTGATTAATAAGGGACTGATTAAGTAGGACTGTTCTGTATGTTTGTGCCGTGTGCAAATCAAAGTGATCCAACTTGCAAAAATATCTTCGTGCACTGATTTCAATTGTTTTGGTCCCATGTACATAACTCAAAGGTGTGTGCTATATCCAATAAGTCTGACTCTCTAAGAATAATGAGAAGTTTTCATTGGAAACCGGGAAAAAAATTAGTAATTCATACCCAAACGGGCGACCGACGATTTGAAGACCAACAGGTAACAATGTTCCCTCGTTTTCAACATGTCCTCCACGTATCACGATCGCCTACAGGTACAACGCGCACCAACATGTTGACATTCTAGGAAAAGAATACTTCAAAGTGACTAGTCTTACAGGAAGGCCGGAGAGGTTAACATTCACAGTCATCATATCGCCTGAATACATAGCAAGCGGATTGTTCATCTGTCATGAAATCAGGCAATTGTGAGTTGAACCAAAAGATAAACGCTTCTGATGGGTGTAACCTTTTCACTGTTAAGATAGGCAGGCGATGGAGCAGCGGGCATGATGGAGGCATCATATTCTCGAAGCTTGCTGGTAAAATCTGCTTCCACCATTCTTTGTACCTGTGTGGAGCAATAAAGATTTACTCCAACAAGGGAAAAACCAAAATTCAAAGCACACCTCCTGAGCCCTTTTATAGTAAGCATCACTGTGTCCAGCAGACAAGGCGTAGGATCCCTGCAAAAAAAACAGGTGTTTGCGTCACGGCTTGACTTCTTCACATTACCGCGCACCATCAATATTCTCCGCTTGACTTCAGCTCCAAAACCCTCGTTACGGGATGTCTATGGAAAGCTGCTTAGTTCTGAAGGCCCGGGTGAAATCAAGTAGAAAGCAGAACCTGTGCCCCCAAACGTATGCAATCATATCGACTTAGATTACTTGTGGCCAATGAAAAAAATCAGAAAATACCCTAATACGTTGTATTCTGGTAGTACCTGCTAGCCTCTGACAGTGCTAGTATATAGTATGCTGGCAAGCCCAGGTGAAATGTCGGACATGACACAAAGTCTACCCTCGCCTATGCAGTGCGAGTTAATAGGCGGCATCGACAGGCAAAGGGGAGCTTAAACCCACCCCCAAACGTTCAAACTGATTAGCGGCCTCTAGCACACGTTGAACCACACCGTCCTGGACACCTGGACCTATTGTGAAGAAAGGGCGGGTTTTCAATACATAGACTTTGAGAATTTATGCTCTTGAGACGCACCAATCGTTTCCTGGATTATTGCGAGTCTCTTCCCGGACAAGGGCTTAGAGTTGAAGTGGTCCAAGTCCTTCAGGTGGTCATGGAACTGGATCGACCGAGTATTTTGTGCAGTTGAATCAAGGTGGTCATGTCCCGAACACAACGCTGACAAGACGATAGCAGAGTCCTGCGTTCACCCAGAATGTGTCCAGAAAAACTTAAAAAAGAAGAGATGATAAAGGCAAAAGAGCCAACCTCCACTGAAGTAGTCACAGGTCCAATAGTATCGAATGAAGATGCATATGCCACAAGTCCATGACGTGAAAGCAGGCCGTATGTAGGTTTCAAACCTACGACGCCGCAGAAGGATGCTGGCTGCCTTATTGAACCTAAATGAAAAATGAGGGAAGAGTTGAAAAGACAGAGGATATATGTCAACGTGTGTACATACCACCAGTATCGCTTCCAAGAGCGGCGGCGCACTGGTTCAGCGCAACAGCTGAGGCTGAACCACCGGAAGACCCTCCTGGAATCCTCCGAATATCCCAGGGATTGCGAGTCGTGCGAAAGGCTGAATTCTCGGTTGTGCTGCCCATGCCAAACTCATCGAGATTAGTCTTCCCAAGTACGATGCCGCCTGCTGCCTACACATTTTAAGAAGCATTTAAAAAAGTTTATTGGGTTGGGCCAGACACAAGTTTGATAGAGGATGAGTTTGACAACCTTTATGGCAGACACTACATTGGAATCGTATGGCGATTGGTGCGCCTGTTAGGTTAACATAACTTTAAAATAGTTCCTGCAGCTCCGATACAAAATGAGCAGTTCTAGCTGTTGTATGCTGCTTGGATATTTGGTTCTCAAGGGTTACAAAGATAAAGACGACACCTCAAGCAATTTTGATCCTGCAGCACAACGTATTGAAGCGATTGTGCAGAGTCAAAAAACTGCAGCATACCAGAGGAAGTGTAATCATCACTTGAACAAATATTATCCTAAAATGAATGATTTTAAGGGGTGTCTCAAGACTATTGAATGCTTCATATCGTTCTCACCTTTATCGCGAACACTGCTCCAGTGAGGATACCCGTATCCTCGCCTCGACAGATTTTCTCATCGATAGATACGGCCTGCATGACACATTCCAGGACAAAGCATGTAAATGATCTAACAGTAATCTTATACCTGGGCAATTGCGCGCTCTTCCTGTATCGTGATGTAGCTTCCAAACTTCTTGTCCGTCTGGCAGATCTGAAACTATTTGTTGACATTACGGGTTGATGATATTTCTCGAACTCAGTTTACCTTGCCCAAGTAAGCACGAGTCACATCCTGTGCAGTAACTTGGCCCTGACGAATGTCGAGCCGTACTTTCCGGATAACTGACAAATTCATCGAACATGCCGTCGCACTGCGTTGAACTCCCCGAGCGGATACTTTCTAAAAAGCAAATGCATGTTGGTTTCGCTTCTTGCGAAACTGGCGAACTCAGGCACGAACCTTCCCCGCCCCGAACACCCTTTTCACTTTGGAACTTTTGTTCCAGCGTCCCAAACGAGCGTTGGATTGATTTGCCGCGTTCATCGAGTCGATTGGATGGAAATACTCAGCCCGCACTTCCTATCTAAAGAGGTTATGTGCGGATCGCTGACAGGAATATCCGCGAAGCTTGTGCTACGCGTCGCCCAAACGCTGTGGCAATGCAAGCACTTGAGTCTATGTGCGGCTTGACAACTTCGCTGAAACGGTCCGCAGGCAAAACACCCGCGCTTTTTTCCCGCTTGTAAAGTGCTATTAGGTGTGAAAGGTAGCGTGGTTGTTTGTAAAAGGGTTGGGTGTGAGAGGTGAGGAGTTTATTTTTCGGCCTTTTCCACCAAAACTCGTGAAAAATTTCACCTTCGTTCGTCCTTTAATATTTTTACGAACGAACGAAGATGTATGTCTATTTTTATATCTATTTATTAACAATAATATGTGCAATAATAATTTAAAATCTTCCAGGGACCAACAGTAGTAGTAGTGTTTACCGTAATTGCGTGGGTTTGTTCCCAAGTGTATCGGCATAGCCATGACTTGTGAATTAAAACATGATGAGACTGATGAGGGTACGTACTACATACGTACGTTTATTTATCGGTTGCTTGGTCGGATGGTATGATGTGATCATGTCTAATCATCAAATGTGAATTAATTAAGTTATATAATATATAAATGCACTCAGGTATGAGTAAACACGATCGGGAAAATTTTCAACACGTGACTCAAGAAAACTGGTTTAATTTGTTCAATGAAGGCTTCAAATATATGTAACGCTAAATCAACGATTCTGAGTTAACGATAGATGTCAAAACTTGTGACAATATATATGGGGAAAATAAACCTTCGACCTTATGAATTAACGATACCAGGTGCGAACTAAATTTTTTTCGTGAAAATCCCGTAAGATCGGCTACTTGTATGCCGAAGCCGAATAATATTCTGGATTTCAATCAAGCGTTAACTTTTAATTTGGAGATAACTGAGTTAAGGCGAGTTAAGCGGAGGTGGTCCACGGTGAGTGCGGGGGCGGGGCGTTTTCGTATGGAACGCCAGTTATCGCGACGGTAGATGGTGTGCAGCGTGGTCCTTGAGATGTTGAAGTGCCTTTAGATCTCTAATTGCGTCTTACGCCGCGCATGAACGCCAAAGCCCGGCGCGGATGTCGACAAGAAATCTCCGTTTTCATCTCCGAAAGTCGGCACCGTGTTCTCGCCAAGATGGCCCGAGATTGGTGGTGGCCGCGCGGTCGATACAGAACGGTAGTCGCCCGATGGCAATGACATGACATGCGCATTATTTTATCATCATTCAGAGACGGCTTCAGAGCCGCGTAAGGCGCTCTGGGAAGGCGTGGAAACGGCCGTGCTCGAAAAAACGAAGTTAAAAAAAGACGCGTTTAACACATTTATGAATGCGACTGTATGGCGCGTAGTTATGGAGATGAGCTAAATCAGCCATCGTATGGTACATGACGATTTCGTACGCAGGAATAAAAGTCGTATGGATGATTATATTATTTTGAATTACTTATCTCATCAATTAACTAAAATTAAAAGTTCACGCTTGATTGAAATCCAGAATACCTTATTCGGCATAGCGTAAATTACACGACTCAATGTCATCAACAACACATTGAAAAATGTCCGGTTCACCTGGTATCGTTAATCAAACATCACGGTCTATTCGTTCCATACATTGGTGACATTTTTACAGTTTCTTTTAACTCTATCTTTTAACTCGTAAATATTGGTTTACCTCTTGACACACGTCACTGAATCCAAGGGTATTTTTTCCTCATAGCTACATGTTACTCGATCCAATGATTCCTTTATCTTATTATCTGGTATCGTGTTAAAACTAAATACGCAGGTCCGACGCTTACTTCTTCATACCTTCGTAATAAATACGGTTGTTAAGCGCTTCAACCATACTGACTACTCACGGTTTTCTTTTCGTATTAGCCGTTAACCGCATCTCCTGCGCCGGACGCGCCCCGGTCTCGTCCCGCGCGCCGCGCCGCGTGGCTATGCCGACCACCTGGGAACGAACGCACCACGCAAACCCCGACGCACGCCAACGCCAACACCACACACCCACTCTCCGGTCTCTGGAGCCTTATTCGGCATAGCCGTTGATTACAGGACTCGATGTCATCAACATATGGAAAAATGTGCAGTCACCTGGTATCGTTAATCAAACACCACGGTCTATTCGCTCATACATTGTCACCAATTTTACACCCAATCCAACGTTTTTTCTAACTCGTTTAACTCGTAAATCTTGGTTTACCTCTTGACCCACGTCACTGAATCCAAGGATATTAACACAAAACAGTCACGCTTTACCCACGAGTATTCAAGGTGTGTTTTAATTGTCTAATTCAGATGGAACCGATCAATTCCATACGGTGCATCTTCCTACCTTCGTAATAAACACGGTTGTTAAGCGCTTCAACCACACTGACTACTCACGGTTTTCTTTTCGTATTAGCCGTTAACCGCATCGCCTGCGCCGGACGCGCGTGCGTCGGACGCGCCCCGGTCTCGTCCCGCGCGCCGCGCCGCGTGGCTATGCCGACCACCTGGGAACGGACGCACCACGCAAACCCCGACGCACGCCAACACCAACACCACACACCCACTCTCCGGTCTCTGGAGCCTTATTATTATTACTTCGAACGTATGATTATAATAATCATATTTAATATTTATTAATAACTCATATTATCACAATAATAATAGATCAATAATAACATGAGTTAAGACTTTTGCGGCGGCGGTACAAATTGGAACCCGTGGTATCTTTCCGTTCTGAATGATCGACGATGCGCCTCGAAAAATGTTGGTTCTGCTCTAGCACAATTTATCCTGGTCATGGTATCTGCTTTGCTCGAAATGACTCGAAGGTCTTCCGGTTCTGCCGCTCAAAGTGTCACAAGAACTTCAAGATGAAGCGCAATCCGCGTAAAGTCAAATGGACAAGGGCATATCGCGTCTTGCATGGAAAGGATGCGTGCAGTGATTCAGTCTTCCAGTTCGAGCGGAAGCGTAATCGGCCCGATAGATACAACCGCCACATCACGCAAAGCACCCTCCGGGCTATGAGAAAGGTTGAAGATGTCCGAGTACGCCGTGCTGAACGATTCCAGTTGAACCGCTCGAGCAGCAAGGAGGATGGACGCCGTCATGCCGATAAACGCGAATTAGAACAGCAGGTTCATCTGGTCAGAGCTGCTATTCCGGCATCGGGAGAAAATCTTGATAATTTAAAGAGCCTTGATAAGTTGAAGGTCGCAGTTGCTCCCACACAAGACGGTAGGCAAGTCTCTTATGCTTGAATACATCGCTCGCACAGAAGTTGTTTGTTAAAAAAATGAAAACGACTGTTCTGGACTTATTCTCGTGAGGTTGAGCGCTTGCACACACCGAGACCTAAGGAAAATCCAACGCTTTACACCTGGTTTTAGTTTTGAGAAATATTTTTGTAGTACGAGAGAGAGGGAAAGCTCATACAACATTTATCTACGGCACCCAACAGTCTTGCGGTGTCGAACATTATTTCTCTGGCTTTCCCATCGTCACTTTTAGCTTCGACCAACTAAATGACCTACTCGAAGCAATGGAGATGTCGTGGGATTAAAGCGCTAATCTAGGCTAAAATAAAATGGATTTCCGCGCAGTGATAAATCTCCTAACACCATGATGGTCTGCATGTATCTGAATGTTTTCAAATAATGGAACCATCCCTCCGTTTTTTGCTTCCTTGAAACTGCGCAACAGCCGGTCGATGTGCGCGGTCTGGCCACCGCCGCCTGTCTCGAGGAGCAAGACCCCCCCCGGGAGGAGATACCTCGAGGCACCTTCGCATATCAACTCTAACGCTTCCACACCATTTCTGCCACTTTCAAGCGCTAACCAAGGCTCGTGGTATCTAACTTCCGGCTGAAGATCAAGCATTTCATCAGATGAAATGTAAGGTGGATTGCTGACTATCCCTGCGAGAGTTCCAGCATGTCTATGTACAATATCAAGTGACTCAAGTGGCTCAAACCATGATCCTTGATGAATCTGCACGGCATCTTTTCCTCTCTCTGTGAGACTGAAATGCCTTGACGCATTGCAGCGCGCAATTTGAACAGAGGACAAACTTAAGTCGACAGCGTGAACTACAGGTTTGCCATCCATGCAACCGTTCTCAAGTGCACTCGAAGCTCTCATCCTTAGTACTTCTGCAGCAATCGATATTGCAAGGGCACCAGAACCAGTGCCCAAATCCACCCAGGGACCACAACAAAGAGAAGGACACCTATCGAGAACGGTTTTGACGTGCTCGACCATCAGTTCAGTTTCGGGCCGCGGTATGAGGACGGCAGGTGAAACGAATAAAGTCAAGTCACGCCAGAAACAGGTGGATGTGATGTATTGAAGCGGCACACGATCGCGCAAACGCTTTAACCAAGATAATCTTAGCTCAGCGAGGCTTTCGCGCAGAAGGACCTCGTGCGCCGGGGGAATATCGCGAACTTGGAGTGAAGCCATATAAATCCAGGCGAGCTGACGTTGACCTTGTTTTTTAGGTCTAGTCGCAGCTATGACATCAACTACAAGCCAATCTATCTCAGTATACAGACTCGCCAGTGAGGGCAAATCAGCTACCCCACTTGCTTCAAGCTTTGTCAAAGCAGCATGTGATCTAGCCCATCGTCGCCACTCAAGCAATTCGGCCGAGGACGAGACGTGATTTCCTAGGCGTTCCACCAATGGCAATCGGGAAACTCGCACCTCGTCTGGTCTCTGACACGCTGTCTGTAAACTTGACGTCGTTCGGAAGGAGACATTCATACCTGCACGCCGGCGGGTCGGTGAAAAAAAACGAGCAGTTCCTCTGAGCAGGAGAGTGCGAACAGAGAGCACGCCGACTTGGTACGTTCCGCTTATCATTTTCATTAGGTGTTCAAGAATAGAATCCAAGACTACCTTGCTCGGAAGAAAAGCTAGAAAAGCGTTTCGATTCGAATCAGGGGAAAGAGAACGCTACAGCTCACGGGACCTCAGAGACAGAGACGGGAATCCGCGAAGCCAGCCGTATCCGTTTGGGCTTAAATACCGCTTCAAAGAATGTCCATGAACGCCGTTCACAAGTTATCTTAAATTTTTTTATTCATCGCGCGCCGCGGTGCGGTCATGACGACTTGGCCGGGATGAGTGGCGGTGAAGTCGTGCCGATGTGCGACAGCGTGTTGTGCACATTCTCTGACCACATCACAGTAATATTCCGTTCTAAAGGGTTTTCAACAGTTATTAAAAGCTTCGTATGATACGAAGGTACCTTCGTATTATTTAATACCGAAGGTACCTTCGAAGGTACCTTGAGGTACCTCGTAATGAGCTTTGGGTCGGGCCGCATTGTCACTCAGCTAAAATAAGTGCAGTTCGTATCGAGATAATAGTGATTTTGTTCAGCTCAGGGACTACAAAGCATGATTGAAGGGTGCAGATGTACGACGACCAGACGGGTGTCAAAATGAGTTTTGGCATTCCAGCTGAAGACGAGGCGCTGGCCCATTCAATTCTAGTTCAGGAACAGGATGCTCAGGGGTTGAAGACTCTCAGGGCCAGAAACGCATGACTCAAGTTTGACTGTACTTCGCTGTTTTTATGTCTCAAGGTATAATTAGTCGGAATGGACGTCAAGTATTATTTCAGCGGAATGAACTTTCCGCCTGCGAGGCCGGAACGGCCATGAGACACGGGTCTGTAGGTAATAGAGTATTCGCCAAGATAGGTGCCAACCATCTCAGGCTTTATCTCTACCGTGTTGAAAACCTTGCCATTGTATACGCCAACAACAGAGCCAATCATCTCGGGGACGATAACCATGTTGCGCAGATGCGTGCGTACTGTCTCTGGCTTCTCACCGCCACAAGCCTCTTTCTTCGCCTTGCGGAGCTTTTTGACCAGCTTCATTGGCTTCCTTGTGAGGCCGCGCTTGAAACGGCGGCGGATGCGTGCGCGGAAGAGTTCTACAAGAGCATCTGTCTTCATATCCAAAAGTTGATCGAGATCAACCCCACGGTAGCTGAACTTTCGGAACGTGCGCTTCTTCGGCGCCGCGGCAATAAGAGCATCTTCTTCACTCTAATCGAGGATTTTATCAGATGGGTGGGTCAGCTGTCAAAGTGGAGAAAAAAAAGGAAATATCGCCGAAGGGTTCAGAGTTCCGGGTCGATAGTATGTTCGGGCTCGGTACGGACGCAACTATTCGCAGGTCGAAGAAAGTTTGACCGGTACGTCACCACGGAAGGCGCCGGTTCGGGGATAGGAAAACCCTAGTGTTTACGTCACGACTGAATGCTTCAACGATATGTTCAACGAAATCGATTACTCGGGTACAAAGACTTTTAGACTTTTAACGAGAACGGTTCCTTACCATGTTGCACAGAGACTGTCGGGCTCGTTGGGGTGTATTGATGGGTTGCCGTGGCTGCTGTGGCTGCTTGTCCTGCCGTCTTTCAACTGATTGTCAAGCCCTAAAATTTACAAGTAACCTAAATTTACAAGAGCCACAAGCCACGCAAAAAGCGTATTGATCTTACCTTCGAAGGTAGGTAATATATATGTAAAAAGTAAAAATAATAGATATGATATGATATTAATTAAATATTACCTTCGTACGTATTCTACGCTTGAAATCCAGCGCGCAGAATAAGTTTCGTACCTCGTAACTTATTAGTAACGTTTATGTTGGAGTTTTTACCTGCGAGCTGTAGTGCTATGTGAATTTGGACCTCAGTACTTAATAGACTACGAAGACAACTTATCAACCCAGCCAGCAGTAGGCACAAGGGGATCAAATGCATACGAATTAAGCAGAAATAGTTTACGAACGGCCGGAGAGTTTAGTATATATCTACTGTAAGTATTCTGATTTTCATAATAAGTAATAAGGGTGTGACAATTTTTTCATAACTTAATTGATATAATTTCTGATCTTCATCAGGGTGTGACACTTTTTTAAGCATAACGATTTTATATTTCAGGTACGAAAATTCGATATTTGCTGCGTAATCTAATTAGACGAAACTACCGTGTGCTACATCCCATGTAATCAACATTTAATAACGTCAGTCGGCAGAGGTTCGACCTGTGGGATGTCGGAGGAGCCGATGACGACTTCGACGACGAGCTTCGGGAGTTGGAGGAGTTAGACTACCGCGCTGACTACGAGGACGACCTCGACGCGGAGGAGATGATGCGGGAGGCTGAGGAACGGGAGACGATGGTTCCCCGCTACGCGGAGATCCGTAAGGAGTTCGACGCAGCAGCGGCGTTTGTGGGCCGCGATGCCGAGGACGAGGCCGACGAGGAGATGTTCCGGATGCTCGGCGGCGAGGCTCGCCAGTACGAACCGGATGAGGACGAGGAGATGATGACGGAAGAGATGCTGAGACAGGACGAGGCGAACGCGAGGGCGGCGATGCAAGGTCGCCCGGTCACTCCGCCTCGCGGTGTCGAGCCAAGGCGCAGCCCGGGCCCGCGTCGTACGCGGAACGTTGTGTACAAAGAGGCTTTGACATAATAGTCTAGCAATAGATAAAAGAAGACTATGTATGAGTAAATCCATGGCGCGATGCCCGCCGTTTTCCTTTTTCCCCGTTTGACACTTTGTGATTCGCCAAAAAATCTTCTCATGCCGAAATTGTGAGCGTAGCCACAGGCACCCCCTTATAAAGGGCTGGTCAGGATGAGACTTGTCGCGAATTTGTGTTTGGGCCTGTCCGGCCAAGTTTTTGGCCAAAATTTTAATTCGACCCGTCTTTGGATCCGTGCGGTTCCGGGTTTTCGTTCGGCGTCGAGGTCGCCGGGTTCCGGGGCGCGGCGCGA
>Ga0302114_10000635_pt1 | contig 24321 bp, 30 predicted proteins | sample AG5_Surface_MG_FD_203107 | JGI IMG/M metagenome (GOLD analysis project Ga0302114, IMG submission 203107) | Marine microbial communities from Western Arctic Ocean, Canada - AG5_Surface | ecosystem: Environmental > Aquatic > Marine > Oceanic | place: Canada: Western Arctic Ocean | collected...
TAAGGGAGAGAGAGATAGTAGTGGAAGTTTAAGTGGTAGCAGTAGAGCGGGGAAAGCGATAAGCGGGGTGATAAAGAGCATTCCAAATATAATAGATTTTAACTAGAATCTTAATCCTCTCTCCACCTCTCTCTCAAATCTATATATAGCATATTGTGTGTGTCTATATTTGTGTGCTCTAGCAGGCTTGGACTACTGACTATGGCATACACTGACTATGGCATACAAGCATCAAAAGAGGACTGCAGCACCTCGACTTTTGCAATGCCCGGGCCAGGAACCATTACCTGGTTGAGCGTTCGCTCTCGCACCTTTTCGCTATGGTCACCCTCAGAGCGTCGCTCTACAACATCAGTAAGGATCAGGTTGACACTGTGATCAATGCAGGTCAGAGTACCAATCACGACTCGCCCATCAGTCAGAGTTACATGAAGTTTTGGACGTTGTGTGGGCACGAGTCGTGGCTCGTGCGAGGAAGAGGTTGAGGACGTGGAAGAAGAGATAGAGGAGGATGTAGAGGAGGGGGGAGGGGGGAGCGGATGACCTGGGGGATCGAGCAACCGCTTCACGATTTCTGTTGGGCTCAGATCCATGGATTGCTGGGTTAAAAACAAAGCCAACTGGGCCGATGGTCGAGGGAGGATTCACTCAGCTAGACACCTGGGCTGAAAATGAATGAATAATTTTTCAAGTTTTATCACTTTATTCCAATTTCACATAGTTTTTGTTGTTAACCACTTGAACAATACTCCACTTCGTGACGTGCTTGCTTGCCTTGCCCTTATTCTTCATTCTTCATGTCTGACGAGGTCCGACATCGATCTCACAAAATCTTCTGATGAAGAGGAACAGATTTTAAATTCGGCGGTGGAGGTGAAGAAGATTTCGGAAGAGGAGGAGGAGCTAATGGGGAAGATAGCTTCAGAGAGGTTGGGCCCACCAGCTAGACAGGCCCCGACCAATAAGTCTGGAAAAAACGTGATTGATGTCGAAGACCTTGCCAGATCACCTCAAGATTGCAAACCCCAACATCCCTCCCCAGCCTCTTCTTGTGCTCACTGCTCCAGCACCGTGCACGTATCGACAAATTCTTACTGCTCTGTTACGTCTCACTACGCTGATTGTCTTGCGGCGGCAACTTTTTGTGCGGACTGTCACGATCTCATTGAGGAAGGTCCATCACCAAACACTCCTGCTGGTAGCGCGCTTGACATTTACTGTCCGATGTGTAGAGGTGCGACTTGCCATATATGTAATATGGGGGACAAATTCATGACCGACGACGGCGATGTTCTCTGTGAGGATTGCTTCAGAATAACTGTGAATTTTTGAACAGTTCGTATTTATTGATGTTAAATCTACATGGCACAATTAACAACATTATCTATTCCAACTTCTCGAGCAATCTCACCCGCTCCAAGATTTCTTTTTTGGATGTTTCCTGGATCTCACCAGCGAGCATGTACTCATCCAGAATGTTGTACACCTTGTTAAAGTTGAAGACAATGTCAAGCTCGCAAACATTGGAGAAGTAGCTGTCGAGAAGTTCGACAAACAGATGAATCGTCTCCAAATACGCAAGTTCATTATCCGTTATGTCAACCGCTATTGTGAAGAAGAGGCCAGCATAGCGGCGGTAGATGATTTTATAGTTGTTGTACTCGATGAAATTGGTGAACTTCTTATCACGTAGCACGACCATTTTGTGAATCTCACTTTCAATGCGCTGCTTCTCGGCCGTTCCTCCCGCAGGGGGTGGGACGTACCATTTCGACAGCCTGGTTTTGCCCTGTCTGTTCTGTAGGAGGAAGAATCGGATCTACGAGAGGAGAGACGGGTTAGATGATTTGGGAACTTAAATAAAAGTGAGGGGCGAGGACAGTGGTTACCATGCCGGTTCAGATAGGCCAAGATGAATTAAAGGAAGTTTTGAAGGTGTGAGTGAGATGAAAATTCATCCAAAATTTCTCGTGCACAAGTGATTACCATGAAGTTTTCGTTTGCTATGCTGCTTTCGCTGAGCGGCGCCCACGCGGTGAACCCCCACCACAAGGTTGGCGGCGAGCTCTTAGAGATGGGCACTGACTCAAACTTCTACCAATCTCATCAAATCCTCTTGGGTGGTGTGGGCCCCACCGTAGACAAGCTCTCGATAGCTGCTCAGGCACACCTCGAGAGAAGCAGTTATTCCGACCACCCGCTGCTCACCAAGGAAGGTTGGAAGCTGCTCTCCAAAACACATGGCACCCCAACAAAAGAGAAGAACTCTGAGATTTTAGATTTGGATGCCATTGACTTCCTTGTCAATTCGTTTCCCGACAACTTCACATGGCGTGACGCCCCCGGCCACGGCTCACTGGTCACCAAGAACCTGAACCAGCACATCCCCAAGTACTGTGGGGGCTGCTGGGCACACGGAGCAATGTCTGCTCTAGCTGATCGTGTTAAAATCTCTCGCAAGGCCACAGGTGATTCAAATGGACCGGAGGTTAACCCGTCCATCCAAGCTATGATCAACTGCGGGAAGGACCAGGCGGGATCCTGCAAGGGTGGCTCGTCCCTCGGTGCCTGGTCCTGGACGAAGGATTTTGGCGGAATTCCGTTCGACACTTGCATGCCCTACCTCGCGTCACAAGACATGGAGTGCAGCGGGGTGAACCTATGCCGCAACTGCATGGGGAAGATCGAAGAGCCCAAGAACGACGACGATTACTTTTGCTACGCCATCGACAAGGATTTTGACGGCAACAAGGAGAACTACCAGTCTCAAAGTTGTTTCGGCGATATGTGCAAGACGCATCCGTTTCCAACCATCAACGTGAGGAGGTGAGCGAGCGAACCGAACGAGCCTTATCTTTTTGAGGTGTGGAATTACTTTGAATTGTGTCGGGGGCGGGGGAGACCCCCGAAATCCTCCGCTGCGCTGCTTTCCGCTGCGCTCGGCAGATGGACGCAGCTCCCTCGCTACGCTCGGTTCGCAATGGACGCAGCTTCGCTCGCTGCGCTCGCTCGCGGCTTGGCGAGAATACGAGCAACTACTAAACTAACATTATTCTCAATTTTTTTGCCTCGCTCACCTCCCCCCGCGCAGCTTGGGCACGGTGGTCAACTCCACGATATATTCGGACGAGAAGCAACACCGTCAGAACGAGGTGTTGATGATGCTGGAGATTGCCACCAGGGGGCCTATTGCGTGTGAGCTGGACGCTGGTCCAATGATGAGCTACACTGGCGGCGTTCTCAGGTAAACGAGCCTTGACGAAGACGATCATACTCGCAATGAATAACCGCGAATTGGCTGCAGACGGCTCATCCACTAATATGCTAACCCACCCAATTCGTTTGGCTCGCTCATTCTTGTTTCGCTCGTCCTTCATTAATAATTAAAAATGCGCCTCGCTTCGCTCGGCGCAGCGGAAACGGACCAAAAGAAGTTAGAGATCACGTAATAAGCGTGGCTGGTTGGGGTGTTGACGAAGTCACGGGTGAGAAGTACTGGGAGATCCGCAATTCTTGGGGCGAGTACTGGGGAGAGGTGAGCGAGCGAAGCGAGCGAGACTTGTTGAAGACGAGAATACTCGCATGAAGTGCGCGAAATGTGCCACAGACATAATGGCCAAATTCACTACTAAGCTAACCCACCCAATTCGCTTGGCTCACTTCACTCGTTTCGCTCATCCTTCATTAAAAATACTCCCCGCTTCGCTCGGCGCAGGAGGGCTGGATGCGATTAATTCGCGGTGTCGACGAAATGGGAATCGAAGACGCATGTTTTTGGGTGGTACCTGACGGGTGGGGCAGCACCGAGCAGTTCACCAAGAACGACGAGGAGGCTGTCTTGGAGCTCGCCAGCAAATCATTATTGATGAAAATCGCCCAAGAATGGGGCGTGGATCCTGCCGAGTTCTTCGGCGAGCAAAATTTAGACGAGGAAGGTGCTGGTGCTGGTGCTGGTGCTGGTGCTGCGAGTGGTGGAATGTTCTATGGAATTCTCATTGGGGGGGTGCTGGGGGTTCTCGGAAACAAGATTTTTGAAAAAAGGGCGAACAATGGGTATTCTTCGATTTCCACACATTAACCCCAACTGAATTTGTATTTATATATGATCTACCACTCATCATTTACCTGGTTTGAACTGACCCATTGCATCATCTTCATCTTCATCCTCCTCCTCCTCCTCCTCCTCTGCCTTCTCCGCTTCCACTTCCACTTCCACTTCCACTTCCACTTCCACCTCCACCTCCTCCTCTACCTTAACAGAGAGCAATTTCACATCAATTTTCAAGTCTGCGTCAGGAGGAACCAAACCAGGTAGCCCCTTGTGGCCGTAACCCACCTTATTCGGTATGTACAGGTATCTCGATCCTCCGACTTTCATGCCCAGCACACCTACTTCCAACCCTCTTACAACTTCACCGTTACCAACCATGAACTTGTAGCTGGCTTGCTGATCAAATATTACTTCACTCTCGGCCAACCTTGCGGTCAGCGCAACTTCCACAAGATTCCCAATGTCAGCCTCAGCCCCATGCCCTATTAAACCCATATTTGTGATCGTAACAACCTGATCATCGGGTGGTGTGAGCAGGGGATCGCCCACGATCAAGAAGCGGTGGTTGGTTGACGAAGTTCCCGAACCTACTGATAAGATTTTGTTTTCATACAAATTCTGGATCATGTTCTTGGAGAGCTTTTTGTTAGTGATTTTGTAGTTTTGGGCTAGGAAACTTTGGATTCCGCCAACAGATGCTCCCCTAAAATCGGCGATCGTTCGTATGGCGAACAAAATCTTTTCCTCAAGTGCAAGAGGGGATTTATCATACTCCTGCTGTATTCCTCTTTTGTACTTTGGAAGATCCATTAATCAAAGCATTTCGAGGAGGATAGTATTTTTAGTTAAAATTCAAAATGGAGATGTGATGATATGACAGCAATGGGGTGGTGTGAAGACTAAGTCTTCACAGTTATAAGTGAATAATTTTGGAATAATTTAAATTCTTTTCTTTTTTAAATTTGAGGTTCCAGACCGCGCACTTAAACAAAACCTCCACATACTACAACCATAATAGGAATATGGCATCACATGCCCCCACTCCTTCTCCAACACCGCACACTTCATGCACATTGGTGGGTGGATTGTTTTCCGACGGTGTTCAGTGCACTCTGTTTATAATTTCAATATCTTCTCTCGTTTATAAGCGTTCAATAGAAGTACCCAAACGTTCTTTCAAAGTTTGGGCAATGGACACTCTTAAGCAAGGCATATCTTCAAACATGATTCATGTTTGGAACTTGGTTGCTTCAATTTTAATGGCATCAAATGGAGTGATAATGAATCACTTTCGAACCCTTCATGGAACAGAAACAGTTGCACTGAAGGAGGACAACTTTGACGAATGTGCTTTTTACTTCTGTAGCTTCTTCATCGACACAACATTTGGCTGCGTGGTTACTTATTGGTTGTTAAAGGGTACGATGAAGTTAGGTGATGAGGGGTATGTTTGGCCGAGTTGGAAAACTCCAGGTGAGTGCCGCGAGCGAGCACAGCGAGCGAAGCTGAGTCAATTGCGATCCGAGCGTAGCGAGGGAGCTGTGTCCATCAGCCGAGCGCAGCGGAAAGACGAGCGCAGCGGAATGCCGAGCGCAGGCGGAAGGGGGTGGGGTGGGGGGTCGTCCCCCCCTCCACAACCAAAGTATTCCACACCTCTTAGAAAATAACTCACACCCTCAAACTCATTTGCAGGAAAATACGGTAACCCCCCAGACTACAACATTTGGAGACAGCAAATGTGCCAGTGGTTGCTGGTTACAATTTTGATGAAGGTGAGTGACCGTACGATGAAGTTGCGTGAAAATAAAGATATGCCAAACTCACCTTTCTCACTTCACTTGTTTCGCGCGTATATATCTCCTGGCGCAGAGCGTCGTCACGGGGATTTTGTTTCCGTTCGAGAAACTGTGGGGAGAAGTTGGCAATTTTCTATTTAAGCCTTTGCAAATCTTCCCCAAATTGGAGCTTGTTATAGTCATGCTTGTAGGACCAGGGTGCATGAATGCATTTCAATTTTGGGTACAGGTGATGCACATACATACATATTTTTATACGTATTCATCCACTACTAAACTAACAATATTATTATTCCACTCGGCGGCCAGGACGAATTTCTCAAGGACAAAAACGTAAACAACTCCGAAATGTTGGTGTCCCTTGATGAGGAAGTGGGGACAGTGAAAACGTCGCTGCTGCCAAAGAATGGCAATGGCAACGGAAACACGAAAAAAGTAGAAAAAATTAATTACGCGACTTTGTCGTGATCGATCAAAGTTTTGCTTTGCTATTTTAACTCCAATGTGCCTTTATCCATGTGCAATGTGCCAAATTCCAAGACTTCCTAAATATTCTCAACCTGAACATCCTCCGCGCCATCCGCATCATCAGTCTGCTGGGGCGGGGCCGGCACACTGTCGCCGTTCACAAACTTCCACTTGGTGACAATGAGCATGCCGAGGAAGAAACTGATCCAGAGGGAGTAGTAGAGGTTTTCAGCAGTGGCAGCAATGCCGCCAGAACGCGTCAGGATAATCACCCCAACCGTCCACCAGGCGGCCATAAAAACCCCCGTGCAAAGCTCAACCATTCCGCCTGGGCAAATGATCTTGTGCACAATGAACTCAAAGTGCGCAAAGACGACTAAAGCCGCAACGAAGAAGCTGATGAACCCGAGGGAGATTGCGTAGTTGTGCTGATCAGATTTGTTGTCATCATTCTTTCCGTCGATGGCCGCACCAAAAACAACGAGAGAGGTAAAGACAAGAGCCATCCAGTGAGGAAGAGTTTTCGAGCGATCACGTGCAAGGCCTTCAACATTCATCATGTTGTGGTTTGTCAGCCAGTCATTGGTGGTGAAGACTGCCGAGATGAACATGAGCCACGAGGCATAATAGATGTTGATGGCAGCATAAGCAACTCCACCGGCCTTTGTCAGGATTGAGACTGAAACAATCGCCCAAATCAACATGAAGAAGATGAGGAAGGCCTCAATCTTACCATCAGCGGATTCAAGAAGGGATCTGAGAGGTTTGAGGTAGTGGATGATTACCACAAGAGCTCCAATTAAGGCAAACACGAGGCCTAGCATGAAGGCTGTCTTGAAGTCATCATTGTTGTTCTTCTCGTTCAAAGCTGTCGCAAATACAATCGTGCCGGTGAGTGTCATCATCCACCACCCCTGAGATGGGAGGGAGAGGGAACGTATGTGTGTGTGTGGGACCAAAACAAGCAAGAGTAGGAGGGTTAGCATTGATTCAAGATCAATTTTCCAACGGTCAATTCCAACAACGACCGGGCGAACAACAATTGAGATAAAAAATAGAAGGTAGCGCTCAACTTACAGGCAAACGTGGTGACTGCGCCATTTTCGATTCTTCAGTCATGTTTGGAAGTTTGACAAAGGTGCAACTCCCAGAAAAAAGAAAAGACTGAAATATATCCACAACTCTTATGAAGCTTTTAACAACCCTCCTGAGCATTATTTCCCTAGCCTCGGCGGCGGTGGCATGGACAACGGCATCGACAACAAGCACATTTTCACGTAGCTTCCAGCTTCGAAGCTCAATCAAGGGCATTGGAATGGACAATGGATACGTTGCAGCCCCGGGGGCTGACGGTGGGCAGGGCCAGTTTGGAGCTCGTTCTCCCTCAGAATGGAAACAACCTGGTACCTCGCCCTTTGGCGAGAGTAGCTACGATGGACAAGCGACCCACGACGAGCCCTGGGCAGCAGAGGCCGTAGGCACGGTCTTCATGGATTTGGAGAAGGGGAGGCAGACCCTCGAGGCTTTCACTCTTGAGGCTCAAAACTTCAAGATTGAAGTTTTTGCCAAGACAAACCCCGAAGGATACACTAATGTTGAAGCGGCCAAAAAAAGGCTGATTGACGACATGGGGTGGGATGACTTCATGAATGCGAGTCCGAAGCAGATGGCTGCTGGCTGGCTTGGACCCGAGGGCCGGGCGGCAGTGGCTAAGGCCGAGAAGGACAAGAAGGCTGCTGATGCTGCTGCTGCTACCACGAAGAAGGCTTAATAAAAATGTTAATCCAGACCGGTATACCGTTTTCATATTTAGGGAAAATCTGTCTGTTACATCATATCCTCCCATGCTCATCGCCCTCCTCCATGTAGAAGACGTTGTTGTTGGTAACATTTTCGGTATCGTTTGTGTGCATAAAACCAGCGCTGCTCCGTCGCGAGAGTTCGCTACCTCCCTCGATCCCTCCAACATTATTTCTCTCAAACTGCAAATTTCGCAACCTCTTTCCCCATATTTTCCAACGAAGCATTAAAGTTACCAAGCCCATCGAGATAACGAAATATACCATGTAGCTAAACAAACCAGCCGGCGGCTCGATTGAGAGCGCGATGGTCATGCCGAAGCTGCGCCGAGCGAAGCGAGATTGTGCGCATTTTTAATGAAGGACGAGAGAAACGAGTGAAGTGAGCCAAACGAATCGGGTGGTGCTTAGTAGTCAGTGGATGTAGCCATTATGTGTCTGTAGCCATTTCGCGCACTTCTTCTTCTTCGCGAGTATGCTCGTCTTTATACCAAGGCTCGCTCGCTCACTCACCTGATTAAGAACGCCGGCCTGGTCAATTTAGCAACGGGTGGAATACTGGGAAGGAGCGCCAGCAGCCGGCAGAACATCTTCCCGCTGCCGCCCACGAGCATCATTTTGTCGTAGGGTGCGTACCGCAAGCCCTGGTACTCGAATGCGAAATGACAGGGCTTGTTGAGCACCGCTCTGTGGTGACTAAAGGTCTTGAACCCGTGAATTCCGTGAGCTGTTCCATATCCGCTGCTTCCCAAGCCGCCAAAAGGCAGCGAGTTCGTGGCAAAGTGAACTAGCGTGTCGTTTCGAACTAGACCTGGGCCGAGCGAAGCGGCGCCGAGCGAACACGAAGCGCATTACAAATCTTGTTAGTCCGGCTCGTTTCTCGTCTTCCACAACCCCCCCCCGCGCTCCGCTCCGCTCACTCACCCCCGGAAGGACAGCTGTTCGCAATCCTCTCGAACGTCTTGCTGTTGGAGGTGAATACATAAATCGCCAAGGGAGTGCCAGGCACATTTTTGACGTACTCGATGGACTCCTCGTCGGACGAAACGGTGAAGAACACCAGAATTCCACCGAAGATCTCCTCGTTCATTATTCGCAGGTTGGAGTGCTTGCGCGGGTCCACTCGCACAATGCAAGTTGGGCAATAGCGATCCGCCACATCAATCAGCTCACTACCCCCAACCACAACTTCTACACCCGCCTCTTCAGCCTCAACCATCATGTCGTACAAACGCTGGGTGTGAGCTCGGCTAACGTTCCTCCCATAATCCTCGGAATGCCTCTGGTTTCCCCTTAAATTATTAATGTTGTTTAGCATTTTGGGATTTTGGAGGTGTGGGAAATTACTTGGGTTGTGGAGGGGGGGAGACCCCACCACCCCCCCCCCTTTCCGCTGCGCTCGGCTTTCCGCTGCGCTCGGCTTGATGGACGCAGCTACTTGCTGCGCTCGCTCGCCCTCGCTCACCTGAACATTACCTCGAGGGAATTTTTCATCTCTCGTAGCACCTCCTCCGCATTCTTTTCGTGGCACAGAACATAATCCGGAGCTACGCAGGTTTGACCAGCGTTGATGCTCTTCCCCCAAATAATTCGATTGCACATTGCTTTCATCTCGGGAATATCCTCGCAGATGATCAACGGGGACTTTCCCCCCAGCTCAAGCACTACAGGTGACATCGTGGCCGCTGCTTGGCCCGCAATGATCTTACCAACGCGCTCACTGCCCGTGAAGAACACCAGCCCCCACTCGTTCCTCATCAACTCGGTGGTTTCCGGAATCGCGCCGTTGACAACATTCACCACTTCGGGATCGAAGTAGGTCGGAATGAGTTTCGTGAGGAGATTCGCTACGGCCGGACAAAGGTCGGATGGCTTGATAACGACTGGATTACCGGCAGCAAGGGCAGAAATGACAGGCCCGAGCGTGAGGGTTACGGGATAGTTGAAAGGACCAATGACGAGGCACACTCCACGGGGTTCGAAACGAATTTCCAAGAACGCCGGAGCTAGGAGGAGGGGGGAACCGACGTCCTCACTCCTCATCCAACTCGCCAACTTCTGCAACACCTCTTTGCACTCCAATACCATTGTGGTTATTTCAGTGAGCTGAGCCTCTACTGAACATTTGCCAAGATCTGTGAGGAGAGCAGCTTGGAACAATGACATGTTTGAAGTCAGCATGGTAAGCATTGCTTTGACCTGCTGGACGCGCCACTTGTAAGTGCGCGTACTGTGCTTAGAGTAGAACCGCTTCATAGTCTTTATCGTTGGGTTGATCAGGTCTATTGGAGTTGGACTGAGGACAGAGTCGTTGGTTGCAGAGGAGGAGGAGGATAAGATGGGATTCATGATGTGTATGTGTGGAATATAGTGGGAAGTGTGAAAGATCTTTACTTATTTATAATGACAAAAAATCGAAACTTTTTTTTTACCTTCCATTGTTTTTACGCTGAATTTTCTCAGTAATCTAATACCACACTTGTGGGTCCGTCTCCAGCTCCAAGCTCCTGGATGCACCGGTTGAGCAGGAGCATGCCCTCATGCAAAACTCGCAATTCTGCCTCATTCGCGGCGCTTTGCACGTCTTCTTGTGCTGCTTCCACGCAGACTTCTGGCACTCGGAGGAGCAGAAGTAGCTGGTTTTGCACCGTGCGCAAGCTTTCTTGTGGCGGTCTTACAGACGTCGCACTTGTGGGTCGGCTTCTTCAGCACGTCCTCCACCTTCAGAAGCTCAGCCTTGTCGTACTTCATGTGCTTGATGAACGTGCAAGCGGTGTTGTAGGTGCCGAAGACCTCCTCGTCGACAAACTGTTTGGGGAGGTGTTGTCGGAGGAGGGTGGGGAAGGGGGTGGAGGAGATGTCCAGAGGGGTGACGCGGAGGACCTTTACAATCTCTTTGCACGCATTGAATTGGGGGTGCTCGGCAAGGAAACGAGAGTTTTCTTCCTTAAAATTAGTATCAGTAAGGGAAAATGGGTGTCGATGGATCATTCGAAGAGCAAGAAACACCAGGGAGTCGCTGTATATCTGGCTATTCATAGCAATCTGTCGAAGAAGATTAGAATTGAAGTATTTGAGCACTTCACGCACCAACTCGTCATCGTGCTCATTGAAGAACTTGTGACAGTCTGCATACAATCGTGATTTGATCCACAAACCCATCTCACTCATCCAATAATCCACTGGTGCGTACAAGCGGTACATCTCATCACCACCCAACGAACGAACTTCCTCGGGAGTGAGGGAGAGCAAGCCGATGATCTCAGCACAGGCTCCACTCCTAAGGGCAATGTCGATGGGAGTTTCGCCTTTATTGTCTCGTGTGTTGAGGGCCTGTAGACTGAAGCAAATCGACTGCACGCCCACAGTGGCAAGAGCAGGTGTGTGTGTCTGAGCTTTCGCTGCCATCCAATGATGTGGCAGTCGTCCATGCTCATCTCTCTCCTTGTACTTTCTCTCGAGCAAATCATCATCCCCGATCTTAGCTTCTCTTGATCAATTCTAAGTCGATATTGGGCCATAAGTTCTTATATTTATGTCATTGAGCACTTGAGCCCCCGGGGGGTTCGCGTGATGAGAAATGTGAACATCTATTTGTCCCAGCAGGGTCTTCCGGATTCCTCAAAAAGTTCACATGTGTCCACATCACTCATGGCATTATGGATAGGAATAATATTGCTTGCAACGACAACCCTTCAGCAATCCTCACGTTACCTGGTTGGTTTCAAAGGTGATCGTAAGTCTTACCATGCCACTTTCACATCCTCTGCTAGTGCACCCCCAACTTCCTACAGCTTTCTCTTCAACCACGACGAGCTCCATTCCGCATTAATTTCCTCCCTCCCTCCCAATTCTAAAATCGCACTCTCCTTCACACCCGCACAAAAAGCCTCACCGAACGCTCACTTACAGTGGGTAACAACAAAAAACGTTCCTGAAACAGCCTTCATCGAAGCATGTTCTCGTTGCGCTACAGTTCGAACAGTTCATAAAACAATTGCGTCGGGCGAAACTATGGCCGAAGTGACCTTGAACGCCCTCAAAACAATTCCAACAGAGCGTAAAACATGGAGTCTCCGGCTACGCGACTTCAACTCGATCAAGTTTGGACGACGGCTTCGCTCGCCTGCCGGAACGCAGTTAGAGCGCGATGCAATTTTTGAGCTCAAGCCCTTTCTTGAGCAGCTTATCGGTGATGTAGATTTGACCCGGCCCGAGCGAGCCCTTTACATTCTCTCTGGCGTTGACGGCGGAAAATACTTGTTGAGTGAACAAATATCAAACGGATTCGAATCTCTCGCTCAATTCCAACCAGTTGAGCGTGGCTACCTGACCAGCACTCCACTCGAAGCAGCAACGGCTTTCGTGATGCTCAACCTCGGCCTGATGCGAGCAAAGAGCAACTTCAGCGTGCTCGACCCTTATGCCGGTTCTGCCTCACTTCTACAGGCCGCCAAATACATAAATCCGAATGCCAAGTGTCTGGCCGTCGAGCGAGACTGGAAGGTGAACTTCAGCTCAATTCGACAAAATTTTGACGATCTCAATTTGAGCACGGAGGACCTCAAGTTCGTTCGGGCAGACTTCAGAGATCACGGCTTTGGAAACAACCAATTTGATTTGATCATATGCGATCCACCTTACGGGCTACGAGAGCTTCTGGACGCGAGGAGGGGCGAAAACAGTTCTTGCTCAGCCGACTTGCTTTTCGCTGTTCAACAGAAAAACTTGTTAAAAGGAGGGGGTCGTCTTGTCTTCTTTCATCCAGTAACAACCAACGAGGAGGGCGTTGTGACGGACGAGCACTTTGACATTGATGAGAGATATTTCGATTTAATCCACTCGTTTGACCAATACTTGAGCGGGAGGTTGACAAGAAGATTGTTAGTTTTACAAAAAAAACTAACTACTTGAATTCGTTTTTTATAGAGTATGAGTTAGAGTTCCTTTTTTCCCTTTCTTTTAGTCTTCTGCTTTTGCTTTTGTTGCTTCTGTTTTTGTTGTTTTTTCCCACTCCCTTCATTTTTCACCACTAAAGAATCAATCCATCGCACAACCGCCTCCCGCTCGATCTTTCCGGAGAATTTTTCTAATATCCGGAAGCCGAATTCATCATCAGGATCATCTTCTACGGCAACCAAATGTGGGTATGATTTCACCTTAAATTTCTTTGCGAGTTTGAGATTGCTCGCTCGGCAATCACCGAGCAAAATTTTAGACTTGAACTGGTGTGTTAGGGAGGCCCACATCCTGGACGACTCAAACTTGTCTGTGAGCAAGAGAACCGCAATTTTCTTGGAATGATCTTGATTCTGACCAAACTTTTTGTAGAAATCCCGAAACTTTTCAACCATTGGCTTCTCCAAATCGACGAGCAGCTTCGTTCTAATTGAGTTCACTTGGTTGATGATGATGACCGAGTCGTCAGGAGCGAAATGTCGGGTTGCGAATGTTTGAAGCATTTTCACGTTGAGCTTAGTGTTTTGAGGTACAGAAAGAACTTCGAAAACTCCATCGACCATCACCGTGGCCACGCCGCCCCCTGGTCCAACTTTCTCGCGGCAAAACTGGAAATTGTGGACGAAATCGCAATCCACCACCCCGATGCGACAAAATGATTTAATCTTATCGTTCACGTCAAGGAAGGCCTGCTTGTTGGATTGGGGCATCGAGGAGGATTGGAAGAGGACCAAATAGAGATGCGGTGACGAGGAGGCTGGGAAATTGGAGTTGGAGAGTACGTAGAAGTTTGGGGTGTTGTTGATTTCTTTAGCGGAGAAGAGTTTCTGTCGTTGTTGTTGTTTTTGTTGCTGTCGTTGTTGCTGCTGTCGCTGTCGTTGTTGTCGTTGTTGCTGGTGCTGTGCGTATTCACTTTTGAACATGTTGTTGAAATTGAATTGGAAGTCTGCACCAGCCTGGGGGAAACCTCTCGGCGGCCCTCCACCACCCCCACCCCCGCCGGAGTGCCCACCCCCACCCCCACTGTAACGAGGATCCCCGCCCTTCTCATGCACGTCAAGACCCTGTTTCCCATATTGATCGTAGACCTTCTTCTTCTTTGGGTCGCTCAAAACTCCATAAGCTTCTGCAATCAATGAGAACCGGCTCGCAGCCTTTTCGTCGCCGGGATTCTTGTCGGGATGGTATTTAAGTGCTTGTGCACGATATGCCGACTTTATAGCTTTTTGGTCTGATGGTTTTGTGAGGCGGAGGAGCTCATAATAGTCGTGCTCCTTGTTTTTCTTTTCCTGTTTCGATCTTGGTTGTCGTGATGATATTGGGCTGACGAAGAGTAGTAGTGTGAGGAAGAGGAACGTGACTTTCATAGTACACTCGTAGTACACAAATTATACGCATAAACTGAAACTTTAAAGCTTGTGGTGGCATGTGTGTCTAGTTTTTTCTTTTTTCATTATTGATTTATTCGAAATTTAGTAATTTACACAAAAAAAGCTTGCATAAAGTGACAACACATAAACACACAATTTAAACCCTATCTTGCGACCCTTCCCCCATTCAATGGCCTTCCCGGCAGCTCATGCTCACAGAGCGTGGCACCTTGTGAACGCTCGGAACCAGCCAGTAGGTCGACTTGCAGCTCAAATCGTGCCTCTCCTGACTGGCAAATACAAACCTACCTACTCCCCCAATTATGATTGTGGCGATTTCGTGGTAGTTGTGAATGCGGCTGACGTCAAGTTCACTGGTAAGAAGATGCGCGATAAGATCTACTACCGGCACACTGGTTGGCCTGGCGGCTTGAAGGAGCGGAAGGCTAAAGAATTAATGGAGCTGAAGCCCGAGGAGGTGATCCGCAAGGCTGTTCTTGGTATGATCACCCGCAATAATCTCAGGCACAAGTACATTGAGCCGAAGCTAAAAATTTACCGTGCCCACGATCACCCCCACACCAAGCAGCTTGGCGAGCAGCACGAGCCCCTCCCAATGGCCCCCCGAAAATTGAAAAAGTCGTGGCATCCGGTGCATGGCAACAATGAATATTTGGAGAACATTACCATTCCCAAGGAAATCAGGCTCAGCGCCATGGCTTTGGAGGAGAGCGGGGGGGGATGGGGGTTGGGAATGGGCGAAAATATGGGTGAAGATGGCGATTTTGACTTTGACAGTGCGGAAGGAGGCGTTTCCCAGGAGGAGATTGAGGCGATTGCAAAGGCGATGGAGGGTGTTGATTTTGAAAAGGTCTCATCCGGCGATGAATCGGAACACGAGCGGCTGGTTTCCATAATATCAAAGGAGACGAAGAAGGAGTCATAGAAACAAACATTTTTTCCTACATTTTTTTTTATTTACAAGTATGGATTCGACGGCGCCGCAATTCTCACTGCTTGTGGAGGATTCCTCATCAACTCCTGCCTCTGCCTTTCCATATCTATTTTCTGCTGCTGTAATTGTCTCTCCCGCTCCAGTGTCTTTCTCGCCGTTGTGGCACGGCTTGCATTGTAGCCTTTTAATCCTCGAAAATTCAACAAATCCTCCAGCACGTCGTCGCAGATAAGGCAAATGGAGGTGGCCAGCCGATGCTGCTCGGGAATTGCGCAGCTGCCCCTCTTAACCTTGAACCTTAACTTGCGAACTTCCTTGTTGGTGCCTAGGCATTTGCAGGTGTCGTTAGGAGTGAAGCTGACGAATTGAGTTGGTTAGCACAAATTATTTTATGCAAAATTATCTGCAGCAATATAGAGTGCCTCCCTCACCTTACGTCCTCAACACCGTCAAAAAAGTGAAGTTCTTTGCATTTTTCCTTACTGCAGGCCAACATGTACTTCCCAGTCTTTGTTGTTCCAAAACTTAACGTGCTGTTATCATTGGTTTGACAAGTTTTGCACGGGATCATCGTCATAATTTTCTCCCTGCGCCGAGTGAACCAAGCGAGCCAAGCGAGCCAAGCGAGCCAAGCGAGCCAAACGAATTGAGTGGAATAATGTTTAGTTCAGTAGTGGATGCAGCCATTATGTCTGTAGCCATTTCGCGGGTGTCGATTACTCGCGAGTTTTTTTCGTCTTCCTCAAAGTTCGCTCGCTTCGCTCGCTCACCTTTTGCCAAAACAGCAAACGCAACAATTGAACTTCTTCCCTCCTGCCTCGTGAACCTCAACCATCTGGAATTTGTCCTTGGGGCACAAATGTCCCTCCACTGCTAGCACCCTCTCGCACTTCGGCAAATCGTAATTCTCGTTGCAGACTCCGCAGCTCAACAGGTTGTTGGTCGGTCCCCCGTTTCCGTTGTTCTGCGCGCCGAGCGAAGCGAGGCGCATTTTAATGATGATCGAGCGAAATGAGCGAGCCAAACGAATTGGGTGGGTTAGCTTAGTAGTGGATGTAGCCATTATGTCTGTAGCCATTTCCCGCACTTCCTTGTTCGAGTCTTCCAAAAGGCTCGCTTCGCTCGCTCACACACCTCCTTGAGGTCCATCATGTTCCCGCAGAGACCACACACGCTGAAATTCGCCTCCTTGATATTGTAGTTCGTTCCTCGTTTCCCAAAGCGTCGGCTCATAGCTTTTTTAATGAAGGACCAGCGAAACGAGCAAGCCAAACGAAATGGGTGGGTTAGTTAAGTAGTGAATGTATCCGTCTGTAGCAATTTCGCTCACTTCATCGCGAGTATGCTCGTCTTCCAAAAGGCTCGCTCACTCACCTTTGTCCAATTTGTGCGCCTCGTTCTTCACGACGGCGAAGCACTCCTGCATCTCTTTCAACGTCTCGTTGAGGAACATCTCCTTTGTCTTGCGGCCGCTGGCAACATCCTGGCAAAACCTCTCCATCTTGGCTCGCAGGTGGGGTTTGTTTAGCTGATAACCCATCGAGTTGTACCCCTCAACCAACGCAATTCCCAAATTGGTCGGCTTGAAACGCTGATTCGCATCCTTGATTGCATAATTTCTATCCTGAATCGTCTTGATGTGACTCGCAATGGTCGCGTCAGTCCCAATCTTGTGCCTGTCCATCTCAGTAATCAATTCCACCTCATTGATAAACTGCGGTGGCTGCGTTCGACCCCCCTCCATCATGAACGCCGACGGCGTGAACGAATAATGTTGCTGCCAGTTCGGCAAATCACCGCTCCCGCTGTACCACTTCTCGTAAGGAGCGTACACCTCGAGCCAATTCTTCTCAGTAATGATTAAGCCCTTGGCCGTAAACTCCTCACTCCCAACCTTCACAGTCATTGTAGTCAGCTGGCCGACCGCATCTTGTCCGCAGCAAGCGAGAAAATGCTTGCAGACGAGCTCGTACACCTTTCTCTGGTCTGGATCATTGATCGAAGAAGGCTCAACAATTTTCACTGGGGTAATGGGAGGATGTGCCTGGTCGTCGTTCGGGCCATCTCTCGGCCGCTCGAACCCACCCCTGTCAAGCAGTTTACTCGCGTAGTTTCCAAACACCTGTGAGTCCCTGAACCCCCCAATCACAGCCTGCAGGTCGAACTCGGGGCTAAATTTCTCAGTCTCCGTACGCGGATACGTTATGAAACCGTCCTGATACAGCTTCTCCGCCGCAGTCATGGTCTGCTCACTTCCCAGCCTCATGAACTTGCTGCACCTCTTTTGCATTTCGACCGTCGCAAGTGGGGTGACTTTCCTCCTCGTGCTCACTCTACCGACGTTCGATATTACGTGAGCGCCATTTCCATTTCCATTTCCATTTCCATTGCCATTGATGAACCCACAAGCAAGCTCGTACAGGGCCAGGCAAACCGCCTTGTCGTAGATTTGCGTTCTGCTCCAGTTGAAGTTGATCGTTTTCCCCTCGTGATTCACCCTGAGAACAATTTTGTAGAAGTCCTCCGGCACAAAAACCTCAATCCTTGCCCACCTCTCTACCACAAACCCGAGCGTTGGAAACTGACAAGGGCCGTAGCTGATGACCGGGTTCTGGGTCCCATCCTCGGCTCCGTAGGCATACTTGTCTTGCAGCCTCAGCGTCATGAACCGGGTGAAGCACGCTCCGAGCCTAAGATCAATTTCGCTCCTTGCCTGGACGGCATTGACTTGGTTTTCATTCACCAGATCGTTGTCAACACCGTTTAGAGCACGCCTAATTTCATGGATGGAAGTTGAAGAAAAACGAGCACGTCGGATGAAGAGGTTGCCGTTCACGGACCTGCAAATCTGCCTGACTTCGTCGGCAATAGCCTCGCCTTCCATGTCGCAATCCAACCAGAGAATCAGGCCGGTGCACTTGGTATTGTTCGCATGGTTCGTGCGAGCAACATTCTGCAGGCGTGTAGAGATTGAATGGGTGGGTTAGATTGGTTGGAATCACAAGCGCGGTGAACAGTAAACCGAGTGCAGCGGAAAGGGAATGGGGGGGGGGAGCCTCCACGACCCAACTAATTACCACACCTCATTTTCGTCTTTCACAAGGCTAGCGGAAACTCACCTCCTGCAAAGTTCGCTCAATGTCCTTAAATTTTTCACACACTGTGTAGTTTATAGTTGAGATGTTGCGGTAGAGGAGTTCGCCGGGGTCGCAGGAATGCCACTTCTTCTTCGAATCCTCGAATTCGTTCTCCATTATGTGGCCGAGAAGAGAGGTCGTGGTCATTTTGTGTGTGGTTTGGTTGTTAAATTGGAAAGGCACATCAGTAGTTTCAAATACATGATTGAAACGCGATCGCCCATTTCTTCTGTTGTTTGGTTTATGGGCAATATTGGAAAAAATTTCCGCTAAAGACTTCGCAACAGAGGGTTTTTCGGCAACATTGAGAATGTGCATAGGAGAAGATGGTGAGTGAAGAGAGGTGCTCTCGGTGGGATGTAAAAATGTCGAAACCTTGACCAAATGGGTGTATTACGGTGGATCGAGGGAGCTGTAGCTAGAATAGGAAGGCTGCCTAGTTTTTAGTGTTTAAATGATGGTATCTCGGTCTTTTATCGTGATTTAATATGAAAAAAAGAGAGCAAAAGCTGAAAAGCAAAATCGCAATTTTCCAAAAAGTTAAAAACGACAAGAGGCGCTCACACAAGAGCACAGGAGACCAAAAAATACCATTTGCTCACTCCAACCATAAATTCGCTCACTCCAAACCATAAATTCCAACTTAAAAACACGGGAATCCCATCGTGTGAGATTCTGACTCAATGAGGATTGTTGTTCTTCTCCTCATTGCAACTGGTTTCTCCCACACATTTTCAATCAGACCAACTAGAGTCCACCACCATCAACCCACAACTTCCTTGAATCTTCTTGATCTTCCTTCTATAATTAACCCTGATTTCCTTCAAGCCCTTCACATTGTCCCCCCCCTCTCATCCCTCCCCCCCCTAAATATCCTTGTCCCAACAATATCCCTTTCATTCCTTTCTTCCTCTCTCCTGCTGAACGTTGCCAGGAACAAGTCCTACTCTTCCCCTTACCCCACCCGTTCCTATGACGCATCTGCTGCGGCCACCTATTTTTCCACTCGTCCCTTCTTGCAACTTTACCGCTCCGCCCAGATCTCCCTCCTTTCCTCCTCATTCATTTTCAAAGTACTGGACGACAATTTCATAAGCAAGCCTCCCTCCAGCTACGACTCTGACCTTAACCGGGGCAGGCAGCTCTCCAAGCTCCTCACAACCCTCGGTCCAACTTTCATCAAGGTTGGCCAGTCTCTCTCAACTCGATCGGACATCCTCTCCCCCGGGTACTGCGCCGGCTTGGCATCCTTACAGGACGCCGTTCAGCCCTTCCCCACTCCCGATGCTTTCGCCCAAATCGAAAAATCCTTCAAGATCAGTTCGGTTTACGATGTTTTTAAGACCATAACACCCGAGCCGGTCGCTGCCGCGTCCCTTGGTCAGGTCTACAAGGCGACCCTCCTCTCCGACGACTCGGTCGTCGCCGTGAAGGTTCAGCGATCCGACGTTGTCAAGCAGATTGCGCTGGACATGCACCTGATTCGAAGCGTTGCTCCGATCGTTAAGATGCTCTTCAAGGTCACGACGGATCTAGTCGAAACGACCGATACCTGGGGAAGGGGGTTCGTCGACGAGACGGACTACCTGAAGGAGGGCCGAAACGCCATGCAGTTCAACAAGCAAATCTCAAAGGTGAGCGAGCGAAGCGAAGCGAAGCGAGAGAGCCTTTTGGAAGACTCGAGCTACTAACACACCCAATTTCGTTTGGCTCGCTCGGCGCAGTCGCCCTTGAACAACGTGGTCTTCGCACCTGACGTTGTCGAGCATTTGACCACGAGCAATATTCTCACCACCCAGTGGATCGACGGGGAGCGACTGGACAAGTACGAGGGGGAGGATGTGAGCAAGTTCTGCAGCGTGGCGATGAACTGCTATTTGACAATGTTGTTGGACCAAGGTGAGTTTGAGTTGAGTTTCATTCCGTCGTAGCGAATATCCCACTCCTAACCCACACTCTCCCAGGGCTGCTTCACTGCGATCCGCACCCTGGGAACTTGCTCGTGTTCGAGGATAGGCTCTGCATCTTGGACTGGGGGCTAGTCACGAATGTCAACAAGGAGCTCCAGGTTACTCTGATCGAGCACGTGGCGCATTTGGTGAGCAAGGACTACGCGGCAATTCCGGACGACCTGGTCAAGGTGAGTGAGCGAAGCGGGGGGGGGGGTTGTGGAAGACGAGAAAATACGAGCCACTACGAAACTAACAATATATTATTCCACTCAATTCTCTTCGCACCTTCTTCGCTCGGCGCAGCTGGATTTTGTCCCCGCTTCAATGGTCGAAAAAATGAAGGAGGAGGGCGTCGTGGAACTGCTAGCGGACATATACAGCCAATGGGGCGACGGTGGTGGGGCAGCGAACATCGACGTGAACCAGGTGGTCGGGAAGGTCAAGAACCTGACGCAAAAGGGCGAGGGAAGCATCTTCAAAATCCCCCCCTACTTCCTTTACATTGCCAAGAGCTTCTCCGTGTTGGAGGGCATCGGCTTGAGCAACGACAAGGGTTACAGCATCATCAACGAGTGCTTGCCTTACGTGAGCAAAAGGTTGTTGAGCGATAAGGATGAGCGTGTTGCAGGAGCTCTGAACTCGTTCATTTTTGGAAGTGAGAAGGTAAGGCGAATGGCTACATAAATTTACTACATACTGTACTGCTACATCCACTACTAAACCACTTCGCTCGGCGCAGGATGACAAGGACAGAGTCGTTGACATTGAGAGGTTGGAAAAACTCGCTGGCGGGTTCGGCAGCTACAGCAAGTCCGCCGCCGGCAGCTTCCGCTCCGACAAGGAAATTCTGGACGAACAAGCTTCCATGATAACCGATCTCCTCCTAAACGACTCGGACGAAGAGAACCCGTTTGTTGAGCTCTTACTCGAGCAGGGAGCGAAGTTTCTGAGCGCCAACGTTCGCAAAGTTTACCAGAACGCTAGGAAGCAGAGCGGAATGATCGGGAAGGACGGACGGAGGAGCGCGCTGGGGTTCCTGATCGATCCGCTGGGATTATGGAGGGACAGCGTTTTGGTCAAATTGGACGACGTGGATATGAGGGTTTTGAGGTCGCAGGAAAGAATCTTAGATGTGGTAGGGCAGCTGACGCCCAAGGAGATGAGCAACGAGGATAAATTGCGGCTGGGGAGGGCAGTTTTGGAGAAGCTGGTTGAGAAGAGAGGATTGGTGGCAAAAAATGGAGGGAAATTGGCCACGTACATTGTGAAGCAAACAAGTGAGCGACTGAAGAAGGGCGCGGGAGGTGGGAATGGGAGTGGAAATGGGGAAGAAAGGGTTAATAAAGTTGAAGAAGAGGAAGAAGAGAGAGGGGAGGTGAGGTCGGTGCGAGAGATGCGGGAAATGCGGGAAAGCCGTCGTAATTTGAAAAAAACGAAAAAGGACGTCGACATTCCCATTATTGACGTGGAATTCGAGAGCGAGCGACTGCAAAGAGCTAGAGCAATTCTGAAGGTGCTGGAAGATGAAAAGGGGGGAAAGAAGGTGACAGAGAACGGTGTAGGAGTAAATATCCTCTAGTTCTTAAACAAAATTTACAGATAGCACATTTACAGATAGCACCCCATGTGCCCCACCATCTCATCTGTCAAACCCTCGTACAAGGTCTCACCCTCGCTCAAGTAGTCGCAAACCTTTCCACTGCTGCAAACTCGCCCCCCCCTCTCCTGAACCTGATCGTTAAAGTCGTAAATCATCTCCGTGTACTCCACGCTGCTCACATTGACAGCCTCGTCGAAGTTCCAAAACGCCCCGGCGGCAACGAACCCCCTCGGCCAAGTGATCCCCCCAATGCTGCTCGCGTACGCATCGTCAAAATCCCTGTAGTAAAGGCAGCTCGCATTCGCCAAGCTTCCCGTCTCGCCCCACGCGCCGCACTCCTGGGGGTAGGCGTAGTCGTCCGTCCAAACGGAAACCTCCCCGCCAAGCACCCGGGCGGCTGCGTCCCCGGCGGCGTCCGCCCCCGGCCTCAGCCAGCAGGCGTCCCAGCCTAGCGGCCCTGCGCACCCTCCCGGGTGGCACTCGTCCCTCCAGTCCCAACCGGCCGGGTGAGTGAAGTACCAGTTGTAGTTGCTGGAGTCCACGACAGTCCAGCCAGCCTCGGCGAAGGTCTGGGAGCCTGCAGAGGACTGGTAGCTGTTCACTACGACGTCCGCGGTGGCGTTCAACGTGTTGGAGATCGGGTCCCAGCCCATCGGAGTTTTGTTCAAGTCGTCCTTCAAGTACCGCACCAGCTCGGATTCGAGGGCGATTGTGCCCTCGGCGCTGCACGGCACAGGATTCTCAACCTCGTCCATTCCAAGATGAAACACCTCGTCAGGGAACAGGCCCGCCATCTCCTTGATCAGGTCCTTCAAGATTTGCAGCGACTTCCCGTCAGGATCGTTGTAGATCTGCACCGAGCGAAGCGAAGCGAGTATATATAATTATAATATATATTTTTTTTGACGCAAGTGCAAGAGCAAAAACGAGTGAAGCAAACGAATACGAATTGAGTGAAATAATAAATAATGTTAGTTTAGTAGTGGATGTAGCCATTATGTCTGTAGCCATTATGTCTGTAGCCATTATGTCTGTTGCCATGAGCCATCACATCATTATTCTGCCAACACAGCATTTTTAGGCGGAACCACAGCTTCGCTCGCTCACCGTGTACGTTTTCGACGAGTTGCAGAACTGCAGGCCGTCCTTCTGCAGAGTCTCCATGGCAAAGCTGTGCCCCGGGAATTCGAACTCTGGAACGACGCGAATGCCACGGTCTCCAGCGTAGGCGACCAGGCCCCCGATCTCCTCCTGGGTATAGAAGCCCGCGTCGGGGAGGGAAGCCTGCGAAAAATGTTAGTTTTGTGTAGTGGGGTGTAATTAGTAGTGGATGTGGGTGGCTCGCTCACCTGGAGGTTATCCTGGAGCCTGGGGTAGAGGAGGGACTCAACTGCCCAGCGGCAGTAGTCGCTGAGGTGAAAGTGCAACACGTTCATCTTGGAGGCGGCCATGGAGTCGAGCAAATTCTCAACCAGGGACACGGGGGAGAAGCGACGGCCGGCGTCGAGCATCAGTCCTCGCCAGGAGAAGGCCGGGGAGTCGGAAATGACTAAGGAGCTGGTAAACGTTTTTAAAGTCAGGGGACTGGAGGACTGGAAGAGCTGGGTAAAAGATTCTAAAGCGTACTGAACTCCGTAAATTGTCTCGGATGAGATTGAGGAGGTTGTGGACGTCAGGGTGAGAGTGTAGGAGTAATCGGTGGTGGAGTCCAGCTTGAGGTTGGTTGGATCACCGATGGAGATGTCTAGGGCAGAAATTGAGATAGAGGGTGAGGGTGAGGGGAAAGAGGAGATAGTTTTTTCTAGGAACGAGCTGTAGCGGGACAGGATGTTGCTGAGACGGGGTGGGGGAGTGAGAACGGAGAGGAGGTTGAAACGGAAATTTTTGTGGAGTTTCACTGTGTGTGCCTCATCCACATCGTGCATCTCGATCCAGGAGCCGTCTGTCTGCTTCTTGTAGGCGGATTTGGGATTTCCGCAGACTGGGCATTTCCAGTCGTCAGGAAGGTCCTCAAACGCTACCCCGTTGCCATCAGCGTCGGCATCGTAGACGTGATCGCACACGGTGCACTTGAAAACATCATCCGCAGCAACAGCCACATCGTGCGTCTCGATCCAGGAGCCGTCTGTCTGCTTCTTGTAGGCGGATTTGGGATTTCCGCAGACTGGGCATTTCCAGTCGTCAGGAAGGTCCTCAAACGCTACCCCGTTGCCATCAGCGTCGGCATCGTAGAC
>Ga0302114_10000636_pt1 | contig 24316 bp, 18 predicted proteins | sample AG5_Surface_MG_FD_203107 | JGI IMG/M metagenome (GOLD analysis project Ga0302114, IMG submission 203107) | Marine microbial communities from Western Arctic Ocean, Canada - AG5_Surface | ecosystem: Environmental > Aquatic > Marine > Oceanic | place: Canada: Western Arctic Ocean | collected...
TGAGGCCGAGGGGCGAGTTTTTGAACACCGGGTGTCCGGGCGGTAACACGAGCGGGCCGCAGTCGGCGCAGATGGCGAACGTCGCGGGCTCGTTACCCGCCCTGCGCCTGCGCCCGTGCGCGAGCTCTGTCCGCAGGCGCGTCGCATCCCGCCCGGAAGCGTTTCTAGCCGTTACTCTCTGCGACGGCGTACCGAAAACGGCGCGAAACAATCCGTTCCACTGCTCCCCGAAACTCGTCGTCACCGTGCGCTCAGCGTCGCGTTCATCCGCGAAGGAATCCGCGGATACGTACGTGTATATGGTCTCGCCCTGTGTCCCCTGCTCGCGCATCATGCTCGCGTACTTGCGGTCCAGCTCCGTCTCCACGGCGCCCCCGGTTCGCGCGATGCGATCGCACTCGACGAATGAGAAGATCTTCTCCTGCCACGCAATCTCGCGGGTGAACGTCTGAACCTCGCCGGTGTCCACGCGCTGCGCCTGGAACCCCGACGCCTGGTCGCGGAGGGGCGCCGCGCCGCCCGGGTAGTCCTCGACGACGGGCCCGGCGACCGGTGACGCGTCATCGTCCGTCCACGCCTCCATCCCGCGGGCCGGGGGCGAATCTCGGGATGATGTGGTCGACGGCGGCGAGTAGCTCTCGGTGACCGGCCTGCCGCCGCCCGCGCCGTACGGGTCGAATGTCGCCGCAGCGGTTGGAGCTTGTTGGATGCCCTGGCCTGGGAGGGCTGTGGATGACTGCTGGAGCGCGCTGCGGTTGCGGCGGCCTCCTCCGCCCGGCGCCGGCATCATGGTCGGGACCGCGGCGGACGGCGCGAGGGATGCGTCGTCGGCCTCGCCCGCGAGCTCGTCGCCGCCGAAGCTCTGCGACTGGGGCGGTGCGGCCGCGGGCGGGGGTGTCGACGGCGCGGGGGGCTGCGATGCCAGGGGCGGCCCGGGCGGCGCGAGCGACGTCGCCGCCTGCGCCTGTTGCTGCTGCGCTTGGATCTGCGCCTGGGGCGTGGGGCCCGCCCCGAAGCGCTCGTCCATTTCGCGCGCGCGGTCCATGCGGGGACCGCTGACGCGCGTGAGCGTCACCTTCAACCGAAGGTTCTGGAGCGCATCGGGGGAGCGATACAGCACGCGGTTGCTCAGGTTGGCCGCCATCGTGCGCGTTCGTTCGACGCCTCAGCAGCAGTCAGCGCTGAGTTTTTGAATACGCGCCGGGGCTGATGGGGTCCGGGCGACGCGCGGCCGACGCGTTCAGTCGCCGTGTGAGGGTTCGCGAAGGTCACCGACCTCTATTCAAGGCGAGTCTCGCGCGGACGGAACCCTGGCCGCCGTGCGTGAGGCCCACCTCACTGTGACGAAGCGCGGATGTCACCCGAGGTTCAAACGGGTAAACGGCCTTATTTCCGCTGGACATATTTTGCAATCCGAGGCCGAATCCGCATACGAGCACGAAATAATTTAAATGCATCGTCGTACGGGCAAATAGGCACGTTGATTAAGATTTACTACGTCGTACTACACGTTAATTATTTCGAATTGTTAATACTCCCAGTCTATTTGCTCCCACATATTACAAATTCGTGCGTCCCGTTCCTCCTATGGGCAAACAGTAGGGCGTACCTCTCTAACCCTAAACTTTACCCTAAGCCCTAAACTTTCCTTGAGTAAATAGACCGTCAAGTTCCCATTGAACGTGGTTTCACTCGAGAAACGTATGGGAACTAGTCAGAATCCAGATTTTCGTCATGCATCAGGCGCTCGAGTGCGAGACAAACGCGTCTCCGACACAACCCGAAGGGACGCGATGTTCGAAGCCGTCCGGACCATCCCGTGCGTGGACATCGCCCCGCTGGTGCGCGGCGCGCGGCTCGGGTCCACCGCGGTATCCGACGACGAGCGAACCGCGGCGGCGGAACTCGACATCGCGGCTCGCCGCGCGGGGTTCTTCTATGTCACCGGCCATGACGTAGGCGACGAGTCCATCGACGGCGCCCTTGACGCCTCCCGGCGCCTGTTCGCGCTGCCTCTGAGCGTCAAGATGACGCTGCGGGCCGAGGGCGGCGAGGGTGTCGGGTACGAAGAATCCGGCGCGCAGAAGCTGGACGAGGGACGTCTGGGGGAGATGCTCGACATGGGCGACGGCGTCGATGGGGAGAGCGGTGGGGACCAGAAAGAAAGTTACATTGCGGGCAACATGACCGGCAACGGCGGGAAACTTGTTGCCCAGTGGCCGCATGGTCTCGACGGATTCGAGGAGGCGGTCACGCGGTACCACGCCGACTGCCGCTCCGTCTCGGCGGCGCTCATGCGGGGCTTCGCCATCGCCCTCGGCCTCCCGCCCGACAGGTTCGAAGGCGACATCGACGACCCGTTCACCAAGCTGCGACTGCTCCGCTACCCGGCGAAGAACGCGGGGACGAAACGGGACGTATCCCCGGGGACGGAGGGTGCCGACCCGTACGTCGGCGACCGCGCGGGATGCGGCGCGCACACGGACTGGGGTGCGCTCACCCTCCTCGTCCAGGACGACGTCGGCGGCCTGGAGGTCTGCCCCCCGCGTACGTCCGAGGGTGATTCAGACGAAGCCGCGGCGCCGGCGTGGATGCCGGCGGATGCCAAACGAGGCGCCATCCTCGCCAACGTCGGGGACATGCTCCTGCGCTGGACGGACGGGCGATACAGGTCCGCGCCGCACCGGGTGCTGGAGCCGAAAGTCGCCGGGGTGGACCGGTACTCAGTCGCGTTCTTCCTCAACTGTAACGTGGACGCGGCGGTGGATGCCGCGGCGCTCGGGCTCGTGCCCGAAGGTACCGCCGCCAAGTGGCCCCCGATCACCGCCATGGGGTACATCGAGGAGAGGGTAGCGGCGACGTACTCGGCGTAGGTCGTGGCGCGTGTATTACTATATGCGTATTAATCGTTCAGTGCCCGTGGTCGCACCCGCCCAGCGCGTGTATCGCCGCGCAGGTAAAAGTCCCGACGAAAATAGCGGCCACCGTCGCGCCCTCCCTCCCGTTTCCGTCCCCCAAACCCCGCATCGTCGCCGCCGCGACGTACACGAACCCGCCCGCGGTGAACCCCTCGACGACCGCGCCGTCGATCCACGTCGGCGAATAACGCCCGCCGTGACCCGAATCGTCGCACAGCACGAGCGCCACGAAGGTGCCCGCCACCGCCGTCAACGCGGATGCAAAGTTGAGCCGCAGCGCGTCGACGACGCTAAACCCCGCACCCACCAGCACCCCGAAATCCCCAATCTCCTGCGGCACCTCGTGCGCGAGCATCACGAGCGTCTTGGCCCACCCCGCGGCTGGTCCGCCCGACAGAAACGCAAGCCCCACCGCGGCGCCATCCGTGAAGTTGTGCACGGCGTCGGCGATGAGGTTGAGGTACCCGACCGTGCCTTTCCGTTCTTCCATCGAAAGGGTCTCTTTCCTTTTATCGTCGTCCTTCTTGTACCTGTGTGAGTGCCCGTGGTCGCCGTGCGAGTGGTCCACGGTCCGCTCCACGAGGTAGAACGCGACACACCCGACCACCACGGCCAGGCCGACCCGAGCCTGCCACAGCGTCGACGCGAAGTGACCGCCGCCGTGGGTGACGTCGTGCTCTCCCGTCGCGGCCTTCGCGTAGGCGTGCGGGAGCTGGTGGAGGAACGCGTCGCCTAGCAGCGCGCCGACCGCGAACGCGGAGAGGGTTCGCACCAGCCCCTCGGACGGCGCAGCCTCGGCGGCTTTCTTGTTCCGCGTGCTTCTCCTCCTCTTGGATGTCGATGTCGATGAGGACGACGCGCTTCCTTTGGTGGACGCGAGCAGCGGGACCATCGCGACACACACTAGGGACGCACACGCGGTCACCAGGGACGCGCCGATGGCCATCGCGTAGATCTTCGTGCGGCCGAACCCGACCACGTCGAAGGATGAGTGATGATGGTGATGATGGTGCTCGTCACCGTGTCCGTGTCCGTGTGCTGCCGCCCGAGTCGCCATCAAAAGGACCGCCGCTAGGACCGCCAGCGTCCATCGCGTGCCCACGCGCATGCCTAAGCTTTAATCCCGACCGCTTGAAACCACGCGAGCCGCGATGATGCGCCCCCGAGGTCTGGCCCTGGGTCTCGGCCCTGCCGACATCTTTTGGCAGCCGCTCCGTCAGCGCGGGCCGCGGGTTTTCTTAGAGCTGCCGAGGCTCGGGCGCGCGACCTCACAGGCGCATGAGCGCGGCGAGTCTGCGAAGTCTCGAGGCGCGGCTCATCCCGGAGGATCAGCGGGAGGACGCGGCGCCCGAGGAGGTCATGCCGGACGACGCCGTCGATCGGGCGAACGGCGCCGACGAGGACACGGTGCCCAACGGGACGCGGTCGCATGACAGTCAAATGGACCGCTCCGTGTCGTCCTCGGGCATGAGCAAGCGGGAGAAGTGGTACACGGTGAGCCTGCTGACGCTCACCGCGGCGATGCTGTACGCGGATCAGAACCTGCTGGCGCCCAACCTGAGCGCGGCCGCCGAGGAGTTCGGCTTCTCCGAGCGCGAGAAGGACGTCAAGCTCGGCGGGTGGCTGCAGCTCGCGTTCTTCGTCGTCGGATCCCCCGCGTCGCTCGTCATCGGCTGGCTCGCGGACAAGCCCAGCATCCCGCGCACGCGGCTCTTCTTCTTCACCGTCCTCATCGGAGAAGGCCCATGCCTCGCGACGTACTGGGTCAAGACCTACTGGCAGCTCTTCGCGGTACGGGCCATGACGGGCATCGCGGTGGGCGGGTGCCTGCCCCTCCTCTTCTCCCTCTGCGGCGATCTATTCCCGCCGGAGGAGCGCAACTACGTCGCCTCCTTCCTCACCATCGCCACGGGCGCCGGTATCGCGATAGGGCAGATCATGGCGGGGACCGTCGGCCCAACGTACGGGTGGAGGCTTCCATTTTTACTCGCGGCGGCGCCCGCGATACTCCTCGCGGGCATCCTCTACGCCACGGTCAAGGAACCACGGCGCGGGTCCCAGGAAGAGGCGGTCAAGGAGCGAGAGATGGGGCTTCGACGTGAGCGCGCGGCGAGGCGGCGGATGGAGGGTAGCTACGGCAGCGCCGGGGCGAGGGGTAGCGACGACGAGACGGACGCGAACGATGATGGTACGGGTCATCCGCGGTCGAAGAGAGGCCTCGGAGGGAGGGGGAGTAAGGCGACAACTTCGCCGCCGACGTCGCCGTCGGCTCGAAGCGACACCGGAAGCGCGGTGTCCACGTCCTCGACCGCGACGCACGTCGAGTACGGGGCGAAGATCGACTTCACGAAGCTCCGGAGGCAGCTCAAGATCCGGAGTAACCTCGTGATCCTCGCGCAAGGTTTGCCTGGGACGGTGCCGTGGGGGATGCTCAACGCGTACTTCGTCGACTACCTTCACGTGCAGAAGGGACTGAGCGTCGAGGAAGGGACGCTCGCGGTGACGCTGTTCGGGCTCGGCGCCGTGATGGGCACGATCTTCGGCGGGATCATCGGCCAGCGGATATACAACATGCCCGGCGGCAGGTCACGCATCGCGCTCGTCATGGGCGTCACCACCGCTCTCGGCTCCCTCCCCGGGTATTACTTCATCAACACCAAGAGTTACGGGCCGGGTGACGCGTGGCTCCACCTCTCGTGCCTGGCCGGTGGGATCCTTGCGTCCGTCACACCGCCCAACGTAAGAGCGGTGCTCCTCAACGTCAACCCGCCGGAGACGCGCGGGACCATGTTCGCGTTCTACACGCAGATCGACGACGTGGGTAAGGGCGCGGGGCCAGCGCTCATCGCCGGGTTCATCGTTGAATTTGGTCGAAGAGTCGCGTTTAACATCGCGGTCTCAGGGTGGCTCCTGTGCGGTATGATCTTACTCTGTCTGTACCCGTTCGTGGATAGGGACGTGGAGAACGCGCAGGAGGCTGTGCGAGAGGAGTTGGACGCGGATGTGGCTGCGTTCGACGCGGTGATTGCTGAGGAGGGCGGCGGCGACGGGGACTCGAGGCGAACCTAATTAGCTAGAGAATTGAAAACTCGGATAGTGGTACACGGATCGTCGCGGCGTCGTCTCGTGATCTCCTTTTCCCTCCCTCCCGTGTGTGTGTGTGTGTGTGTGCGTGTGTGCGTCTCACGGCGTGAACGTCGTGGGGTTCATGGACAGCCTCCTGCCCAGACCCACGCCCGGTGACTCATCCTTGGAGATGAACTCGCTCGACACCCGAAAATACTCGTCCCAGGAGTCTTCCTCTTCCGACCCGTCGACGAGGGGGAATGCGGCGTGGTCCTCGAGCTCGAGGGAGGCGGCGCGTCGGCGGCGTGCGGCGGAGGATGCGCTTCCGGGGGTGGCGGACGACGACCCGTTGCTCCGCACGCGGCGAGAGTGCCTGATGCTGGGTGGAAGAGCCGCGCAGTCGGAGCCTGCGTTTGGTTGGAGAAGTTGTTCAGTTTGAATAAGTTTGAACAGGGGTCGGGGGGGTCGCTCGGTTCGGGAGAACGGCACTCACCCGCGACGCTCCGCGTGAAGCCGACGTCGCCCTGCGACGATGCGATCGTCGGCGGCGTGCGATCCGCGCCGTTCTCCACGCCGGTCAGCCTCGCGAGAGGGCGAACTCCCGCGGGGGAGAGCACGGAGCTCCCCGCCGAGGACGAGCGCGGCGAGGACGCGGCGGCGCGGGTGCTCGAGATCTTGTCCCATCGAGCGCGTCGCTGCAGCCTGAGCCGTTCCTCGCCGCGAGGGCTCACCCAGTGCTCGCGCTCGTCGTCGTCGTCGTCGTCGTCCTCGTCGCGGTGTCTCTCGGGGCTCTCCACCCCCAAGAAGACGCTCTCCTCGTGGTTTTTCGCACTGAGCTCGGGAGTGGGCGGCGGAACCTCGTACGTGGGCTTGCGGCTGATGGCCCAGAGGGAGAGCCGGACGTGCGACTCGTGCGCCGGGTCCCTCGCGCGCGTCGAGCGCGAGGGGCGGCACGGGCAGCTGCAAAGGGCGCCCATGCTTCTGGCCTCTTTCTGACGGTTCGAAGTTCGTCGTTGAAAAAAGCTTCGAATTCGTTCACCCTGTTCTACTCCTGTTCTACTCCTGTTCTACCTGCAAAAGAACATGACTGAAAAGTCACGTCGTCTAAAAAATCACCAGGCTCTTCGCGTCTAAAATATCGGCGGCGGCGTACAAGTATTTCGGCCCTGTCGACGCGCAACGCTTCCCATTCGAACGCGCGCGCCACACGCTTCAAAACCTTTTTATGGAAAACGGTTTCATCGCGGGACCTTGGGAACTCGGTGCGTGCCCCTTCCGTCCCCCCCGATGCGCCCTCGCGCGCTTCGCCGAGCGACGAACGACGCCTCCGGCCACGTCGCGTCATGAGCTGACGTCACGAGCTATCTTTTTCCTCGGGATCTCCGCCGCCGCCCTTTCCCCCGACGCTGACCGTCGCCGCCTCCCCGCTCCATTCCTCCAGGCGAAATTTTGTGACTCGCTAACCGACCAGAGCCAATCGATTTCCGTGCCGCTCGCCCAAAGTCGTGACCACAAACAACTCTCACTCTCACCTTACATCGCACGCACAAACACGCGAAGACACAACCAACAATGACACAACCAACAATGTCTCGCCCAATCTTCTCGGACATCGAATCTCCCGCCATGAAAAGCCAGGAGATCGACAACCTCAAGACCAACAGCAAGCGCACCGGCATCTGCACCGCCGTGGCTTTCGTATTTGGCTTCATCGGCTTCTGCATGGCCGCCGCCGCCGTCGCCGGCGTCAGGCAGCTCATGATTGACTCCCAAGTAAAGACCGGCGCCATCCTCACCGTCGGCAACGCCAGCCCCCTCAAGGGCCACAGCAAGGCGTACTCCCTCTACGCGGGCTCCGGTCAATGGACCTCGAAGACGGTCCTCCCCGAGAACCTCTCCGACTTCCAGGCGGTCTCGCACAAGACCCACGTCTACATCATCGGCGGCCAGGATGATACAGTCCGCTCGACGAACGCAGATGGATTGACTTGCACCGTCGTGGCAGGTACCCAGGATTGTAAGGGCACCGTCGTCAACACCGTCTACCAGTACGACACCAAGCTCGACAAGTACACCGACAAGGCGGTGTTGCCCGAGGCCCGCTACCGCTACGCCTCTGCCGTCGTCGACGATAAGATCTACATCATCGGCGGCCTCACCGGGGACTCCGCCACCGGCATGAAAAAGACCACGCTCATCTACGACATCAGCACCAACTCCTGGTCCGACGGGCCCGACATGGCCACCGGTCGCTCCGACACCTGCGCGGCCGTCGTCGGCAGCAAGATCTATGTCGTCGCCGGCTACGCCTCCGGGTTTGAGGCTCTCGACTCTGTTGAGGTTCTCGACACCGCCGCCGCGTCCCCCGCGTGGGCGACTGCGCCCAAGCTCCCCGCCAAGCGCGGCGACATCACCTGCGCGTCATCTGGCGGCAAGGCTTACGCCATCGGCGGATACTACGACCCCGCCGGAGCGTGGTCCAACACCGCGTTCCACGACACCATGTTCGAGCTCACCCCCGCCGCCGCCGCCTGGGTCGAGAAGGCTAAGATGCCGTCCTCCCGCGGCGACAAAGCCGCCGTCACCATGTCCGACGGGTCCATCATCGTCGTCGGCGGCGAGACCCACGCCCGCGAGGAGCAGACCCAGGTCGCGGCTCACCCCGTGGAGCAGTACTACCCCGCGCACGACACATGGGTGCCCAAGGCTTCCATCCCAACCGCCCGCTTCCGTTTCGGCGCCGCGCAGGTTGACGACATCGTCTACGCCATGGGCGGTCACCCCGTCTGCGAGACGCTCGACTATGGCACGATGGCTTCCACCTGCGCGTCGCAGACGCTCGACTCCGTCGAAGCGCTCCTCGATGTAGCCCACCCCGACATCTGGGTCCACGTCTGAGCTGGTAACAAGCTGGTAACAAGTCTGACGACTTGAGTTAATTTCAATTTTCATTTCAATTTTCATTTCAATTTTCAATAAAGGCGAGCAATTCGTTTCGCTAAAAGTTACCTCGCCTCCAAAACCTCACGTCGCAAATCCGCCCTGGCCTTCGTCGCGTCCCCCTCCGCGGACGCGATCACCAACGCCCACCTCTCCGCCCGGCCCGCAGCCCCATCGAGACGCCGCTCGAGTCTCTCCCTCGCCTTCGCCGGCAACGCCTGTATCCACCTATCCGTCAATACCGCCGCCTCCGCGCCGCCATCCTCCTCCAGCCCCGCCCCCTCGACGTCCATCGTCGACTTTTCCACCTCCATCGCATCGGCGCCCGCGTCCACCTCCTCCCCGTCGTCCCCGTCGGCGCCGGCGCCAGCGTCGGTGTCGTACCACCACTCCCGCACCCCCTCGCTCAGCGGCCGGCCAACCTCCCGCCTCAGCAGGTTCTCGATGAACCTTCGAAGCGCGGGCCGCTTCTTCGCGTACCGCATCGCCTCGTGCGCGTGCACGTTCACCACCTTACGCACGTGCCCAGCCTCAAGTAACATGTCGCGGATCGCCGTCTTGACCGTCTTCTCGCGCCCGACCATCCACACCGGCACGGGCATCACCGCGGCGTCCTCGTCGGGGGGGAACCCCGGGTTGGTGTCCGGAAACACCCTGTCCTCGGTGCGCCACGCCTTGTAGTAGTGGCTCGGTCCGTCGTACTCGAGCGCGACGTCGTATTCGGGTAGGTAAAAGTCCATGGAGAAGTATCCATCCGCGGACATCTTTTCGGCTTGGAACTCGATCCCGGCTTGCGACATGACCTCCGCGATGTTGAGTTGCATCTTGCTCTTCATGGGTTTCTTCACCTGGCGGTTCCACTCGTCGATGGACGCGGTCTCCAACTCGCGCGGCATCACGGCGCCCAGGTCCACGGACGCCGCGCTCTCGGGCGGGAACAGCCGCTCGTGTATGAGCCGCACGTGGTGAACGATGCCGACGATTTTGTCATCCGTCGCCAGCGCCGAATCGATGGCGCCGTCGCGGCGAATCGCTCGGGACTTGCTCGCCTGAAACTCCGACAGCGGCGTGGCGCAGAGCCGCTTCCACGCCTTGGCGTACGCCGGCATGAGCGGCGACTTCTCCCCGGTGACGTGCATCGCGGCCATCGCCCACGCGACGTTCATGACCTCGTGCGTCTTGAGCTCGTCCATGCGGGCGCCCACCGCGTCCGTCAACGCGACCCACGCGCCGGGCGACGGCGTCACGCCACAGATGGCGAACCCCCAGATGCACATGTTGACGTCCTGCGCGCTCAGCGTGTGCACGCCGCGCTCGACCGCGTCGGATAGCGCTGCCGCCGCCTCCTTCCCGGGCCGCACCGATAGGTCCGCGAAGGCCCACAGAATCAAACTCAGGTTCTGTCGATCGATCCACCGCGCATTCCTCGCGATGGCGCTCTCCAGCGCCCCGAACGCGCCGGGCATCGGCGGCGCCTTGAGCAAAGCGACGGAGTACAGCGTGTTGCTCACGTCCTGCGCGCCCATGTGATAGGCCACCTGCTCCGTAGTCTTGTCGTACGCTCGAAGCGCCGCCTGTGAACGAAACACGCCGTCAATCAAATTGCCCATGTGGAAATAAAAAGAAACTCACCTGGCTCGGCCGGCGCTTAAGCGTCGCGTGCGCCCACCACACGTTCGTGATCTCCTGCGGGCCGAACAGACCAGCCCGCTCGCGTCGGCGACGGAACCCGATCTTGTTCTCGAAGTTGATGTGACCCGATTCGTCGCGTCCGGATGCTCTAGCGACGGCTTCCGTTTCCAGCGCGGACCACGTTTTGTCCGACGGCGCCTCCCCCATGAGCGCATACGCGTACATGGTGTTAGCCACCTCCTGCGGCTTCATCGTGGGCAGGAGCCTGACCACCGCCTCCTCGAACTTTGCCCACGGCGACGGGAACCCTGCGGTCACGACGTCCCTCGAGGGCGCCGCGCCGAGCTTGGCGTATCCCCACAGAGCGTTGCTGACGTTCTGACCGACGGTTCCGCGGTGGTCGAGCGCGCCCCTGGCCACGGCGATCTCGTACGCGCGCATCGACTCCGGCTCGATGGGCGTGCGCGTCCTGGCGTGCGCCCAGACGCCCAGGCCCACGCCGCGCGCGTTGAAGTGTGCGCCGGCGGCTGCGTTCGTCCCGGCCATGGCGTCGAGCGCTCGCCACGTCGCCTTTGGAGCCGCGACCTCTCGCGTCGTTTGGTCAGCCTTGGCGCCCGCGAGGTCCACCGCCATCGTCATGGCGTACTTGAGCCGCCCGATGTTCTCGGGTTTATACGCGCGGGTGCCGTGTACGGTGCAGAGCGCGAGGAGCGCGTTCCACGCTCGTTTGGCGGTTGGATCGTGCGTCGGGTCGAACATCGCGCGTCGTTTGCCGAGCTTGACGAGCGCGAGCGCGGACGTGGTGGCGAACCCTTCCGCGCCCGGGAGGTAGGATGGCGTCCCGGGACGATTGGACCCGCTTCTTGACACGTTCTCGGCGAGCTCCGCGATGCGGCGGACGATGGGCGCGAAGTCCGCGTCGCCAAACTCCCGCGCGCCCGAGCCCCGATTGCCGTGTTGATTCGCGGCGAAGGAGAGGCGCGAGAGCGCGGCGCTCAGGTGCTTGGGCTCGAGCGAGTCCCACGAGCCGTTGACGAGGCGCATCACCGCACTCTCGCTCGACGCGTCGTTGATGTCGTTGTGGAGCCTCTGCGATGGGGTCTCGCCGTGGCGGCGGGAGTCCGCCGAGCGCGCGGCGAATCCGCGAGCGATGGACGGGCGGCGGGCGACGGCCGCCGCCGCCGCCGCCGGCGGCCGCGGTACCGCGCGCCATGGACCGCTCGAGGCCCGGGCGGGCGCGAGGACCCTCGCCAAAACCCTCGCGAAGGCCCTGGCGCCATCGCTTCGACGCACCCACGTCGACAGCATCGCCTCCTCTGCGCCTCGACTAGTAGTGGGCACCTATGCGATCCTCGGCCAAACTAACCGGCAAGATGAGAAAGATGTCACACGGTCGCGTCACGACTCGGTGCACACGAGGTCAGATGAGCTCGACGATGGCGAGTTTAGCGCCCTCGCGCGCATCCGCGGTCGTCTCGGCGTCGACATCGCGCCCCGTCGCGGCGCCTCGCGTCACGCGGACCCCCACATGGGATCCCACACTCGAGTCACACGCTACCCTATCCACCGGTGGCTTCGTCTGGTCGACGTCCCGCGTCCGTTCCGTGCTCGCTCGCGGGTGGAATCCCCTGTCGGTGCTCGCGCCCCCCGACATCTCCGGCGATCTCCTAGCGTCCGTCGCGACCCTGGTGTTGAAGGGTGTCCTGCGCGAGTGGGACGACGTCAGCTTCGTAGTGGACTGCTCCGTGATGGACCTCTTGGGAGGCAAGGTCGACGGCGTACAGCTGTCGGGCGCGAAGTGGGTGTCGCCGCTGAACCTGACGTGCGAGTCCCTGCGGTGCGACGTGGGCGCGGTGGAGATCGACCCGATCGCGCTGGTGTCCAAACAGGCCGTGGAGCTGCGGACGATTCCCGTCGGCGACTGTGTGGTGCGGTTCAACGCGACGGATTTCGGAAACTTTCTCGTTCACCCCGAGATGCGACGCGCGGCGAAAGACGCGGGAACGGAGTGGGGGTTCGATTTCGACTTTCACGGGCAGGGTGTCGTACTGAAGGACGGCGCGGTGGTGTTCTCCGGGACGCGCGGGGGTGGGGGCGGCGAGCGGTGCGTCGTCGCGATGAGGCCGGTTGGTCCGAGGAGCGTTGAAGTGACGCGAGTGGACGGTCCGTGCGGGGATGAGACGACGTCGGCGCTGGAGAGGTTCTTCGGTGAGCTGGCCATCGATTTGCTCGGCGCGGAGGTGCGGTACGGGGACATGGTGGTGGACGACGCGCGGGTGACGCTGTCTCTGACGATGAGGGTGTTGCGGTTCCCGAGCTCGCTGCAGGGTTTAATCTAATACACATCATGTGTTAATACCCATATGACAAGGAACCATGCGTGTCTATTTAATTAATTCATCGGACGTACTTGTATGGTTCTGTTGCTGAGAAACATCGAGTCGAACCAGCAAGGGTGTTTCGCGGAGATGAGATCTGTCGTCACATCATGCTGCGCAGAGCCTCGAGGGCGGCGTTCTCGCTGGCTCGGCGGGATGTCGGGCCGCTCGATCGGCTCGATGGATGGCGCGCGGCGGCGCGCTCTTTCGCCTCGGACGGCTCCGGTCGGAAGCCGCCCGTAAACCCGGTGTGGCGGACCGTGGAGGAGGAGGTGACAACTCAGCTGCCCGATCCACCCAAACCGACGCCTCCAACGCCGACGCCCCCGAAGCCCAAGCCGGCGCCTCCGAAACCCAAGGCGAGGCCCAAGCCCGCGCCGCCGCCGCCGGAGCCCAAACCTCCTCCGCCGCCGCCGCCGAAGCCGACGCCCGCGCGGACCGAGCCGGTGCAAAAGCCTCCGCCACCGCCCCCGCCGGAACCATCCAGGCCTCCGCCACCGCCACCGCCGAGGCCGGAGGCCCCAAAGCCGGAGCCTCCCAAGCCCAAGGCGGTGCCCGAGCCCGTGGCGCCGAAGCCCAAGCCGACGCCCGCGCCGCCAAAGCCGACGCCAAAGCCGGAGCCGCCGCGGTCCAAGCCACCGCCACCGCCTCCTCCTCCGCAGGCGATGAAGCCGGCACCTCCTCCTCCGCAGACGATGAAGCCACCGCCTCCTCCTCCGCAGACGATGAAGCCGGCTCCGGCACCTCCTCCTCCGCAGACGATGAAGCCACCGCCTCCTCCTCCGCAGACGATGAAGCCGGCTCCGGCGCCCCCTAAGCCCACGCCCGCGGTGGACCCCACGCCCAAGGCGGTGGAGCCGATCGAACCGGACCCGGAGAAGCTGGTGCGAGCGGGTAAAGATATCGACTTTGGCCAGTCCGCTCGGATGGTATTCGACTCGGACGCGACCGGGTCGATGGGCCGGGCGCGGACCGGCCTCGGGTACGACTGGCACGCGTGGCACATCTTCGTGGCGATGGGACCCGCGGCGTTGGCGTACGGGCTCGTGCGGTGGATCGACAACACGGGCGAGCGGGAGGAGTGGGAACGGAACATGAAGGAAAGAAAGGCGGCGGCTGGGGACGGCGGCGTGATGGACGGGTTCGCGGCTCGAGGTTTGCGAAACGGTTCATCTAACGACGGTTCATCTTCCGGGACGCCGATGGAGGTGGACGAGCTACGGGCCAAGCTGGACGAGATACGCGCGGCGTTGCCCGTCCTCGAAGAGGAGTTGAAACGCCGCGAGGGCGAGAAGGCGACGGAGAAGCGAGACGATTCGGCTGACGACGAGCCGACGAATGTGACGAAGGAGACCGCCGGCGACGACGCGTCGACGTCCTCCCCAGCCCCATCCCCGTCGCCATCGGGGTGGCTCACGGGCTGGTCACGTGGCGGGAAAGACAAAGACTCCGCCGCGGCCACCCCGACGCCGCCGCGTGTATCAGACGCCGAGCCCGAGCCCGCCGCGGAAAAAACCGACGAAGTTCGCCCCGCCGCCCCGCGCCCCGCGTCGTCGTCGTCGCGGTTTGGATCGTTCCTCGAGCGCGTCCGCGCGACGTCCAGACGTGCGAGGGACGCGTTGGCGCGGGGGGGCGACCGAGCGAAGGCGCCCATCAAGCGCGTCGTGGACCGAGCGAAGGGATCCGTCAAGCGCGGAGTCGATCGAGCGAAGGGATCCGTCGAGCGTGGGGTGGATCGAGCGCGGCGGGTGTTCGCCGGCGCCGCGGCGAGGACGGCGAAGGCGCGCGATGCGGCGCGTGGTGCGGTGGCGGACGCGGCCGGGGGTCTGCGACGCGCGCGAGGGGAACTTTGGGACCGGCTACACGGCGTCTCGAAACGTGCGCGGGGCGTCACGGACGGATTTGTCCACCGGCTCCGGGGCGTTCGCTTTTGGCCGAGCGCCGAGGCGAGGGCGAAGGCTAAGGCAGAGCGCGCCTCTCGACGGGCGAGGAAGGACGCGGTGCGCGAGGCGAGGGCCAAGGCGAAGTCGGACGCTCGCGCCGAGCGGGAACGGGCGAAGGCTAAGGCGGCGGCGTCCAAGGCTGCGGACCGCGAGGCCGCGGCGAAGGCCAGGGCGGAAGCGAAAGCCGCCGCCGCGGCGGAGAAGGCACGCGCCAAGGCGACGAAGGCGGCGGAGAAGGCGACTAAGGCGAGGCCAAAGGCGAAGGCGACGGAGGTGGACGCGAAGGTGGATGAGAAGGCTGGCGGCGACTTGGAGTCCGCCGCGTCCTCAAGTTATTTATCTAGTCTCCGCGGCGCGTGGGTCGACTTCACAGGCGCCTCGAGCGGCGTCTCCGCGTCGAGCTCGCCGCTCGAGGATTTGCTCGGGTGGTGGCGCGGTAAGTCGGGCGAGCTCGTGGGCGAGGACGGCGCCGGTTCATCTTCCGACGGCGGTGAAGACGAAGGCGAGGGCGACGACGAGCCGTGGGGGTACGGCGACGGTAGGGATTCGTACCGATCTCCACGGCGTCCGTCGGGCGAGGCGGGTTCGGATGAGTCGCGGGAGGCTGCTAGGCTGCGTAGGGCTGTCGGGGGGATGGGCGGGTGGTTCAGGAACATCGCCAAGCAGGCTGAGGAGGACGGCGACGAGGAGTGACTGTCGTGATTTCCTTTCGCATAGATCGGTTGCTAAAAACATCGAATTTCGTCTCCGCCTACACGCGCGGGTGTTTTGCATAAAAAGTCATACGAGTCAAGAAATCGTCTCCATCTCCCGTCTCAGAGCGACACGTCTATCCTATCCTCTCACAGCGGAGGAGGTGCGTGAACGCGCGTGTAGGGACACTGCACGCCGCGCGACACTCGAAGTCGATACCGCTAACGCTTCAGGACTCGCGCTTGTACAGCTCGGCTCGAACGCGGACTGAACCCCCTGGCGCTCTCATCGCGCGTCTCGGGAACAAGAGGCCCTCGGCGATTCTACGACGAGCGGCTCCGAGGTGCCTTCGCATCGCAGCTTTTTTCACGCTCGGTCGGGCGGGCCAGCGCGACTCGACGGACGCGTAAGGACCGCGCATCGCAGGGATGAGCGCTCCGCACGCGATGTCGGCGATGTCATCCGCGATCGCGTCGGCACGCGCGGGCCGCTCCGGCGCGCACGCGCATCGAGGAGGTCCCGGCGCGTCGGCGTCGCCAGCCCCGAAACCCCGGGGCCATGATGCTGCTCGCGCCGCGCGGCTTCGGCGGGACTCAATACGCGAGTCCGGCCGCGACGTCCGTACGCGCGCGTGGCTCGGCGAGTGGATGAAGGACAACCTCGGCGGCGACAAGGACAAGAAGGGATCCAAGGGCAAAGGGGGCAAGAACGGCGATCGCGCGAACGACGCCTTCGCCGACGCGGAACGCGTCGCGACGCGCGCCACGCGCAAGGCGCCGCCCAAGTCCTCGTCCCAGCGCCGACCCGCGTCCAAAACGCAACCCCCACCGGGAGGTCGCAAGTCCCCGGCGTTCGACGAGCTCACACAAGACGAGCTCCGCCCCGACTTTGGCCTCAGGCGCGATCTGTACAAGCTCTACGAGGTCAAATCGCTCGACGACGAGGAACCCATCGGAGCCGGGTCCTACGGCATCGTCCGCAAGGTGAAACGCAAGTCCGACGGGAAACTCTTCGCGCTCAAGACGATCCGCAAGGCGCCGTGGAGACAACCGCCGACGAGCAGGACGTCCGTGCAGTACTACCACTCCAAGCTCCGCAACGAGCTCGAGGTGATGCGGAAGATCGGCAGCTCGCTGAGCATCGTGTACCTGTACGACTCGTTCGAGGATGACGACGCGGTGCACCTGCTCATGGACCTGTGCACCGGCGGCGAACTACTCGGGCGGATCCGCGCCGGTATGAGCTACAGCGAGGCGGACGCCGCGGAGCTCGTGCGATCGGTCCTGCGCACCGCCGCGCAGTGCCACTCGCGCGGCATCATCTTCCGAGACATCAAACCCGACAACTTTCTCTTCGAGCGGCCGGAACCCGGGAGCCCGCTCAAGGCGACGGACTTTGGCCTGGCCGGTCTGATCAAACCCGGCGAGCGACTGGCGCGGCGGTGCGGCACACCGTCCTACATGGCCCCCGAGGTGATCAACCGCAACTACGGCGAGGAGGCTGACGTGTGGTCGTGCGGCGTCGTGGCGTACCAGCTCGTGACTGGCCGCCTGCCCTTCGTGGACAAGGTGAACCAGCGGCCGAACGCCAAGGAAGTGTTCCGGGCGATTCTGGAGGACCCGATCGACTTCAAGACGGAACCGTGGCCGCAGCTCAGCGGTGAGTGCCGGGATTTGGTGGGAAAGATGATGGAGCGGGACCCGGCGAAGCGCATCACCGCCCGTGCCGCGTTGCTCCACCCGTGGCTGCAGCAGACCGCGGCGGAGGCCAAGCAGCCCATCGGCGGGCAGGTGGTGGCCAGGCTTCAGCGGTTCAGCACGTACGGTCTGCTGAAGCGGTCGGTGCTCCGGCTGCTCGGCGATCAGCTGCGGGAGAGCACTCCCGAGGGGGACGAGGGTGGCGACGACGGCGCCGAGGTTGACGGCGTCGTCGCGGAGGAGCGCGAGCTCACCGGCCAGTTCCTCGAGCTCTTCGACCTCCTGGACACGTCAGGGGACAAGCTCGTGGAGCCGGAGGAGCTGGAGGCGGGCCTGCGCAAGGTTGGCTACACCATCACCACGGACGAGTGTAAGCAGTTACTGGAGCAGCTGGACACCACCAACGACGGCTTCATCGACGTCAACGAGTTTCTCGCCGCGCTGGTGGACTGGGAAGCCCTGGAGCGGTCGTCCACGGAGTACCCCAACTGGGTCAAGCGCGCGTTCGACATGCTGGACAAGGACGGCAACGGGACTATCGACGCCGAGGAGGTCGCCACGCTGGTGTTCATGAACGACGACGAGGAGGGAAGGAAGCTGACCTCTGAGGCTCGCAAGGCTGTGGCGGATTGCATCCAAGAGGCGGACACCGACGGCGACGGGCTCATCGACTTTGACGAGTTCGTGGTGCTGCTGCAGATGGACCCGACGGACGCGCTGGAGGCGTACGAGTGGAGGGTCGACAGCAGTGGCAACGGGGGCGTCGAGGAGGAGCTCATCGAGGCGTGAGGGGGGGACCACAGTCGTGAGGTCGCGCGGGATGGCGGGCGATTTTAGGTTTGGTCGTTTTTTTAGAGTTTGAAGTTCAGCTCATCGCATTAAAACTAAACCCACGTCGCCACAACACCCACGAGTAAGAATCTCCCGAACCGCTTAAGCGATGAGGATGGCGGCACCGCCGACCTCCTTGAGCTTCTTCTCCGCGAGCTTGCTAATGTAGCGGCACTTCACCACCACGGGCTGCTCGGGGAGCTGACCCTTGCCGAGGAGCTTGAAGATGCCGTGGTCGGTGAGGTCGATCACGGGCGCCTTGCTCTTGTCCTTGGCGCACTCCACTCGCTTCTCCTCACCCACGAGCGTCCAGAGCTTGTCGAGGTTGATGATGGGGCAGTGGTAGTGGTTCTTCAGCTTGTGGAAATGGCGCATGCCAACCTGAAAAAAAAGGGGAAATCGAGCGTCAGCACGCGGGTCCTCGTCTCTCGCCAGGGGGACTCTCGGGGATGACACGAACGGGCGGGTTCGGGGCCGGCGTCGCCATCACGCGGACGCGACGGCATCACGCCGGGAGCGAGCCGAGGGGCGGAGGATCCATTCGTCATCCATCCCTCCCTCGGCTCATGGCAGCCCTGAACCCTAAAAACCGAGGACGCGCGGAAACCACGGCCGCGCGCGCGACGCGCCGCGACGCGCCGACGCGGCGCCTCTGTCGGTGAAACATCTCTTCGCGTTACGCACCTTTCCGAAGTAACCAGGGTGGTACTTGTCCATCATGATCCTGTGGTGGTGCTGGCCACCGGCGTTACCGCGACCGGAAGGGTGCTTGCGGTGCTTGCCGATGCGACCGTGTCCCGCGGACACGTGACCGCGCTTCTTGCGGTTCTTGTGAGTCTGCGGAGGGAAAACGAGGGTGGAGGGGTCAGCGTGATGTCCCTGGGCATGCGTAGAAGCGCGCGAGACGCGTCTTCGGGGCTCGCGCCCTCGCGGCGTCGGGTTCACCGGCGAGCGAGGGTTAACGATCCCGCCTCGCGTGGGTGAAAAAACAGCGGGCTCGACGCATCGGATGACCCGCCAGAAACGGCGCGCACGGCGTCGACGGCGACGCCGAGGGCGGGGTATGCGGAGTACTCACGTGGGTCGGCATGTTTCCTGTCTTGCTACCTACTCCGCGTGTGAGAGGCGCAGCCGAAAGAGGGCGCCGAGACTCGTCGCGGGTTGTGTTTATCGTTTTAGGGTCTCGCCGATTTTCCCCCGACATTTCTGGAGCAACGCCTCTCTGTGCAATTGCCCATAGAACCTGTCCCATTTTTTCGCAGCCCTTCACTTTGTAAAGCGAACTCAATATTCCTAAGGATGAAACACGAAATATATGATTATTACCCCAAATACGAAAACCCGCGATTTCGCAGTCTCCAACGATGGCGTAGTCTCCCTCATCGACATCACACCAACGGCCACCGTGTCCGATGTCGTGGCTCGCAGCGCGCGCGGCTCGTGAGGCGTGCAGCACCTCCGGGCGCACCACCGTGCGCGGTGCGATCGCCGCGTGCATCGCACGCGGCGCCGAGATCGAGTCCCTCGCGTCGGGAGGAGGCTCCCGATGGGACGGCCCGGGCGCGCTGTGGCGCCAGGATCGCGGAGCCAAGAGGTCGACCCGCCGCGTCGAGGTCGTGCTCCTCCAGGTGCGTTTCGATCCACCCACCCGTCCCGCACTTCCTTCCCGATCGTGTCGCGTCGTCGAATCCGAATTCGGACGCGCGAACCCGCGAGCTCGGTCGCCGGCATGGCAGAAGCACGCGGGGCCCCGATGAAATAACCTAACCTAACCGATCTTCCCCAACTCATCCATCCGCGCAGGACGTCGAAGGTTTAGGTCGCGAGGGCGCCGTCGTGAACGTGAAACCCGGCAGGGCGAGGAACCACCTCGTCCCGTACAAGTTCGCCACCTACCCCAGCGAGTTCAGGCTCGCCGAGGCGGCGACGAAGAGGGAGACGTGGACCGAGGCGACGATGGCAACGGACGGCGACGACGCCGTGGCGAAGGTGAGTCCCGCCGTCGATGGATGTCGAAAGAGCTCGAACCCGATCCCGCGTTTGTTTAGGGTACCCGTATCCGGCACCCGACCACCCGACCAAATCCGACGCGTTGATGAGCGACTACTACTACGGACTAGAGTTTCTGAAGGCATCAACCGATGTTTACAAAACGGTGTTCCCTTGGCTGTCTGAGCGTATGGACGTTTTACCCCCCTTCCGCGGCACGGGTTCCGCCGTCCCTCTCCTCTCGGCCCGGTACGCGGTGACGAGCAATTTCGCAATTACCTACATTCGCTGAATCTATGTGACATGTTGTGATTGCTTCAATTCCTGGCTGTGGAACTGAGCGTACCGGTCGACGCGGATGCTTTGTTTTTTTTCACCCGCTTCGCCACCCGCCGACGCCTCCGCGCGCCGCTGACGATGACCCCGACCGATCGATCGAACAGGAGATTAAGATCGCCACCGGTATCCTAGTAAAAACACCGCTGGTCGTGAAGCGCATCGCGGACAAGGAGACGAAACAGCCGCGCTTGCCAGTCACGGCGGAGCTGCTGCAGAAAGAGGTGCGCGCGAAAACCGGCGTTATTTTTTCACCCCTCTCTCGATCGCCGCCCGCTCGCGTGTTCGTTCGCGCCCGCTCTTTCACGCCGCTCTTTCACGCCGCTTGCAAATGACGAAAAAGAATGTCACTCCTGAATAGCATGCGCCTCCTTCTGAATTGAGGGAATTATGCCTATAAACCGTGAGGACACACATTTATCCTAATTCTCTACCGATGCAAGCGGCTTCGCGCGGCGTCGGCTCCCGTCATTTCTCCTCCGTCTCTTCCGTGATTGTCTCTTCCCGTTCATCACCATCACGGGATTCATCACCGCCTCGTCGACGTCAGCGCTGACCCGAATCGAATTCCCTGTTTGACCCGCCAGGTTCTGCGTCAGCGCAAGCTCGAGTGCGACGTGCGCATGTTCGTGATGCCCAAGGATGACGAGGCGCTCAAGACGTTCGGCGAGCACCGGGTGCCGCTGTGGATAGACGAAAACCAGGTGCCGGAGCCGCAGACGTTGACGGTGCTCGTCAAGAAGAAACTGTGACGGCCTTCCGGACGTCGTCGTCGTACTGTAGCCCTCTTGAATGCGAAATTGCGTTAATCATAAATTACATCGATCACGTGTCACCTCGAGTCATACAACGACCGTGCTCATTTATTGGGCGTCCGAAACGAAAGTATGGGTATTAACCGTTAGAACTTCGGAATTCCCGAATAATTAAAGAAATTTGTCGAAAAAAGGAGAGGAGAGCTGGAGAGAAAGGAGAGGAGACCCTAAAACCGTGAGATTCGCCGTTCGCCCGCCCTCTTTCAGCCGCGCTGTACGTCACGCAGTAAGGCACCATGGGTAAGCGTAAGACTAAGTCGCGCTCCAACTCCACCCTTAAGACCACCTCTTACTTCAAGAGGTTCCAGGTGAAGTTCGCGCGTCGCCGTGTGGGTGAGTCCACGTTCCCAGTTCCTCCCCGAAGCCGACGGGATCGAGGGTTTGGCGCGATAGCGACCCGGCGAGCGGCCGGGCGCGAGGGTCTCGACGCGCGATTCGCTCCCGTCAAACGCGTCCTCCGATCCTCGCGTCCTTCCGCGACCGTCGGCCGCGTCATCGCGTCGACCGTCGACCCCCACGACCGTCTCCACCGGCGCGCCTCGCTCGATTTTCTCCCGCTAACGATGCGCTATTTTTCTCACTGGGACCCTAACCCGCAGGCAAGACGGACTACTACGCCCGCCAGCGCCTGATCCTCCAGGACAAGAACAAGTACAACTCCCCCAAGTACAGGTTCTCCGTCCGCTTCACCAACCGCGATGTGATCTGCCAGGTGATCTACGCCACCATCAAGGGAGACGTGACCATCTGCTCGGCGTACTCGCACGAGCTCCCGAAGTTCGGCATGAAGGCTGGCCTCACCAACTATGCCGCCACCTACGCCACCGGACTTCTCTGCGCTCGTCGCCTCCTTACCAAGTACGACCTCGCGGAGACGTACGAGGGTAACACCGACAACATCGGCGAGGATTTCAACGTCCAACCGGAGGGCGAGCGCCAACCTTTCAAGTGCTTCCTCGACGTCGGCCTCGTGCGCACCTCCACCGGATCCCGCGTGTTCGCCGCGCTCAAGGGTGCTGTCGATGGTGGCCTCAACATCCCCCACAACGACAAGCGCTACGCCGGCTACGATCTCCAGGACAAGTCCCTCGACCCCGAGACTCTCGAGCGCTACATCAAGGGTGGTGTCGTCGCCGAGTACGCCGAGGAGATGGAGGAGGAGGTGCGTCTCACCCCACCCGAACCCGCGTCCCCCCGCGCCACACTCTCGACCAATCTTTTCTTCGCCTAGGGTTCCTCAGAGCCGCTTCTCAACGACGAACCGAGTCCTGACCTTCACCCGCCGCCCCACTCTTTCCCACGTACCCATCCCAGGAGCCCGAGAAGTACCAGGAGCACTTCAAGAACTACCACGACCAGGACTTCGACCCGACCGAGCTGGAGGACAAGATGGAGGAGGTTTTCGAAGCCATCCGCGAAGATCCCGTGCACACGAAGAAGCCCCGCTCCAAACCCGCCGGCGCCAAGTCGTGGCTGCCCAAGAAGCTCACCTACGACCAGCGCAAGGCTGCCCTCAAGGCTAAGCTCGAGGGTCTCGTCAAGAACGCGTAAACGGTTCGAGAGGAGACGACTGGTGTTGGGTTGAGAGGCTCGACGGCGGCCGCGCGCATAGGCGTCGGCCATCGCCGAGTCTGGGTGTGTTTTGCAGACTAAATTCGCATAGGATTGTGATTTGTGACTCGAAACGATTTACTAAAAACGGTTCGCCTACGCGCCTGCGGTGAGCTCCTTCACGGTCTCCACCTCCTTCGCGCGTGTCACTATCCACTCCGCCGCGTTCGAGTACGTCTTCCCCCTCAGTCCCAGCGGGTTGGACCCCTCGCGCCTTCCCAATTCGCCTTTCTCTGTTTTTTCTGTTTTCTCCCAAGCAGCCTTTCCTTTGCGACCCTCGTGCTTCTTGAACGTCAACCCGCCGTTCTCGCCTTCGTCCAGCACGCCGAGCGCGTGGTAGCACCGTAGCATCGGCCGCGTCGCGTCCACCGCGTCGTCGAACCCGACGAAATCCCCGTTTGCGTTTACTGAATCCGCGGTGCACATGCGGTCCACCAGCCACCAGTCCAAGTCGTCGGCGCCGTGCTTGGCGACGTGTTTAAAAACCTGTTGTAAAAGAAAGACGACGTCATTCCAACTGCCCATACAAGCACGAACATCAACAAAAAATAAACGTACCGTGTCGACGAACCGGTTGGAGAAGAGGTAGGTCCCGAGCCCCACGACCCCGCGCTGCTCCCACTCGTGCAGCTGCACGGTGTGTCCGGTGAAGTCCCCGAACCGGCTGAACAGCTTACCGCCGGTGAACAAAGGCTGGTTGACGAAGACGATGTCGTAGTCCTTCGGCGCGTTTCGCACCACGCTGCCGAGCGCACCCTGTGAATGAAACACGACGTCAGTATCTAATTGCCCGTACGATGATTAAAATAAACTCACCACCGGCACGGAGAGCAGCCACGGGTTAAGCCCGTCGGCGTTGACCACGTAGGTGTGTTCGTTGCCGTTATCCTTCGCGAGCTGCCACTGGGACATGTGCGCGAAGAGTGTGCTGACCCTGGACGCGACTAGACCGCCGTTCCACGGTTCGCGGAGCCGACCGCGCCGATCCCGGGCGTCCAAAGCCTTGATCCACGGCAGGTCCTTCACCAGGCTGAGGTCGGGTTCCCTGTAGTCGCCGCCGAGGTTCTCGAACACCGACTTGAGCGCGTACACCGCCTGGTCGAGGTCGTGTGGCCAGCGCGTGGCGTCGACGGACGGCGTCAGTCGAACGTTCTTCTTCACCGCGGCGACGCCGTGCGCGGCGACGAGCTTGACCAGATCAGCCTTGAGCCTCGCCTCGTCCGCCTCGTCGTTCGGGACGTGGAGGAGGTACATCGGGGTGACCCAGTCCGTCTCGGGGGGTGTGGCGTGCGTCTTCTTCTTCGTGGACGGTGGCGCGGTGGCGGTCGCGGTGGTCGTGTCGGACGCCTTCTCGGGCGATTTAGGCGCCGCGCGCGTGTCGGCGGAATTTGCTTTGCCGTCCGCCGAGCCCAGCTGCGCGACGAAGTCGTCGATCTTGTACCGCTCGCGCCTCAGCGCGTCGCGCGT
>Ga0302114_10000637_pt1 | contig 24297 bp, 13 predicted proteins | sample AG5_Surface_MG_FD_203107 | JGI IMG/M metagenome (GOLD analysis project Ga0302114, IMG submission 203107) | Marine microbial communities from Western Arctic Ocean, Canada - AG5_Surface | ecosystem: Environmental > Aquatic > Marine > Oceanic | place: Canada: Western Arctic Ocean | collected...
CGATTTTTCGGCACCGGGAAAACACCCCTCGGGTGGCTTCACGCGCGCGGATGGGCGGGTTCGCGATCGCGGCTAACCCGAAGCGCGCGCTCCCATCGACGAGAGGGTCCATGCGGACGCGCTCGTGTGGTTTTCCAACTTAGCCGCGATCGCGAACCCGCCGAACGGAACGTGGTTTCAGCCGTCACTGGCGCGTTATTCACGCATTCTGGCAGCTGGCCCTCTGGCGAGCGCCATATTTCTGTAGATCACTCCAGAACCACGCCGCGCGACCCCACACGGCGTCGCGTTTTCGACCCATTCTCGCCTTGGAACGCGCGTAGCCGCTACCTCGCATCATTATCAATGTCACTGGAGGCGTGCGACGACGTCAACCGCCACGTCCCCCGGGCGGCGGGTGCCGAAAGGGCCCTCTCCTTCGGTCGTGAAGCTAATTCCCGGGGCATCACCATTTATCCTCCGCGTTCGACGTCGAGGCGCGGGCGCGGTGCTCGCGGTGCTGCTGTCGGCGGGAGGGGCGAACGCGGCGAAAGTAGCCTGCGGAAACTCTCATACCTGCGCCATACGGGACGACGGCAATGGATGGTGCTGGGGAAGCAACGGTTCAGGCCAGCTCGGGCAAGGATCCACCGGTGGAAGCTCCCCAAATCCGGTTGAAGTGGATCTCGGCTCGGGGCGCACGGCAAAGACCATTTGCGCTGGATTTTCTCACAACTGCGTGATCCTCGACGACGATACCATCAAGTGCTGGGGCAACGGCGGTAACGGCCAGCTGGGGTACGGCGACACCACCAACAAGAACGCTCCACCAGCGACACCGGTGGACCTCGGCGCCGGGCGCACGGCAAAGGCCGTGTCCTGCGGAGATTATCACACCTGCGCGATCCTCGACGACGACACCCTCAAGTGCTGGGGTATTAACGGTAGAGCTCAGCTCGGAATTGGCGACCCGGAGCACACAGCGGGGGTAGGGAGTCAAGCAAACACTCCTACGGCCGTTCTGACCGCGAACCTCGGCGCGGGTGTGAAGAGCGTCGCCGCCGGAAACAGACACACCTGCGCCGTGCTGAACGACGGGAGTTTGAAGTGCTGGGGAGATGGCGGGAGTGTTCCTCTGGGCTACGGTGACACTTCAACTAGGTACAGTCCACCCGCAGAGAACGTCAACCTAGGCGCGGGACTAACGGCAAAGAGTGTTTCAGCTGCTGTTCGTCACACATGTGTCATCCTGAACGACGACACCCTCAAGTGCTACGGTAATAATGGCGCATCTGAGCTCGGGTACGGCGACACCACACAAAGAACGGTCCCCGATGCGATCGCAATAGATCTGGGCTCCGGTAAGACGGCGACGAGCGTGTCGACTGGGGGTGAATACATGGGTGATGGTTTCACTTGCGCCGTGCTGAACGACGGGAGTTTGAAATGTTTTGGCCGTAATAATCTAGGGCAGCTCGGCACTGGGTCGTATTTGCCACCTCCTGGAAATCTTCCGGCGACGATGGACCTCGGCACGGGGCGCACGGCAACAGATATATCGCTGGGTAGTGAACATGCGTGCGCCGCATTGGACGATGGCACCATAAAGTGCTGGGGATACAACAATGAGGGGCAGGTTGGAACGGGTTCGCCTGGAAGTTTCGGTATCACGCTTCCCACCCTGGTCAGCTTCGATGGATCGAGCTCAAGCGGCTCCAGCGGCTCAAGCCCCGGCGGATCCGGCGCGAGCGGACCCCCAGGTCCACCCGGACCGAGCGGAAGCTCGTCGGGCTCGTCAGGGTCAGGGAACGTCACGTACGTCTACCTCGCGGGACCGCCCGGACCGGCGGGTCCACCCGGCCCGGGGTACCTCGGCCCGGGCTCCAACTCAACCTTGGACGACGACGACGGCGCCAAGTCCCACGCAAACACCCTCGCGATCGTCGCGCTATCAACCTTTGTGTATTTCCTGATGCTGTGAATAATGAACAACACATTTAGATGAGAGTGCGAATAGAGAGAGCTCGTTTAACTGTTACGACTTTGCGATTACATATATCGCGATGACTCGCTCACCGCCCGCTGTACGCCGCGAGTTGCCCCACCGTCAACAGCGGCGACGCCACCCCCGCGAGCGCCGCGAGCGAATCGTGCAGCCGAAGCGTCACCGCGACCCTCTCCCTGATGAGCCTGAGCCCCGCGTCCACTTCCCTGGACGCGCCCACGGATCCACCGTAAATATCCAGCACCATCCCAGCCACGTGCACCAGCTGCCGTGTGTGCCTCGGGTTACCGATGTGCTTCATGACGTACCTGAGCACCGGCTGGAGCGCGGTGGCGTCGCGCCCCGCGAGCGCCTTGCCCAGCGCGCCGTGCGCGGATATCTCGTCAATCACCGCGGAGATCACCTCGGGCCGGCCCCCCGCGAGACTCGCGTCGAGCGCCTCCGTGAACCTGAACCGTTTCAAAGCCCTGTCGTGCGCCTGCAACCGCACGCTCCGCATCCTCTGCACCTTGAAGTCGCCCTCCGCAGCCTTGGCGTTTTGCCCGCGGATGAAGTACTGCCAGCTCCCCGCGTCCAGCCGCCGCGGCGCTTTTCTCCGACCAGACGGGCCAACCTTGTGGAACCCCGGATCGCCGCCGCCGCCGCCGCCGCGGCCGTTGGCGTCATGCGAGACACGCGGCTTGGTCCGCCGCCTGATGCTCAGCAGCTTGTTCGCGGTGCCCACCGCGAGGGCGTTGGCGTCCGGGGACAGCGCCACGGACAACACCGGCCCGGGATATTTCGCGCTGTGCGTCACTTCGAACCCGTCGAGCTCGTGAACCTTGACGTGCCCGTCCAGCGATCCAGTCAAAAGCCTCGGCGCCGTCGCCCGCCCGACGCTTCCGCGCTGCACACTGACGAAGTTCTCGAACGACGGCGGGGGTCCACCGTCGGCCGCCACGTGGCAGCTCATGATCGTCTTCTGGTGGCACCGGAGACGCTTCAGGAGCTTTCCGCCGCCCAACACGTCCCACACGCACGCGTCTTGCCCACCCACGGACACCAGCAGCGACCCCGAGGGCAGCCACGCGATGTCCTCGACGGGGGCGCCGTGGTCAAGCGTCATGGACGCGGACGTCGATCCGTCCCTGTTATCCCACAGGCGCACGGTGTGGTCGTAGGATCCCGACGCCCAGGTGGTGGACGCGGTGGGATGGCCGGCGATCGACCTGGCGTAATCGGTGTGTCCGTCGTGCCTGCGCACGCACTCCCCCGCGGCGACGTCCCAGATGCGCACGGTGGTATCGTCCGACGCGGACGCGATCGTTGCGTAGGACTGCGGGGAGAACTTGACGGCGCGCACCGCGCGCGTGTGCATCTCGAACTTGCGCAGGATGCTTCTCGAGTTCATGTCGAAGAGTTGGACGAGTCCGGCTTGGCCGCCGACGACCATGGCGCGCGCGTCGGACCGTAGCACGCCGGAGTACGCGATGTCTTTGAACCGCGCGAAGACTCTGGACTGTTTCCTGGATTGCGAGTTGTACACGGTGACGCGCGCGGAGGACGTCACCGCGAGTTGGTACGGGTACGCGTCGGCGAAGTGGAGGCTTGTGACCTGCGAGACGGCGTTGATGAAGCTCGGCGCCTTGTACGCTCGCCAGTACCGCCCCTCCGCGGTCTCCCGGAGGGTCTTGGGCGCGTACCGCTTGGGCTCGACCTTCTTGTAGTCGCCGATTCCCGCGTAGAGTCCGGCGTTCTTCATCTTCGGCTCCGGAAGCACGAGCGGGGCCTCCATGCTCGTCATCCCTACAACTCCCTTCAACCCGCCGCCGCCGCTTAATCTGTTGTTCGCCCGCGTGAGCCCTCAATCGCGCGACTCAGCCTCGATGGATGCGCGCGAGTGAACGCCTCGTGGATTCACACCGAGGGCGCCTTCCGCGTTCCGAGCGTCGCCCGCCTCCTGGTCAGCACGGCGCGCCTGAACGTGTGCGCCCGTCGAGACGGGTGCGGATGACTCTGCGAAAAGCGCTTCAGTTCTCGACCGACCTCCTGTCCGGCCGTACCAGTCGAGGATCGCCAACAACAGCGCCCACATCCCGACGCGCCTGATGCAAGCGCGCGCCGTATCCAGCGCCGCATCCGCACTCACCGCGTCCCTCCGACGCCTCGCGAACCCTCGTCGCGTTTCCGCGTCCGGAACCCTCGTTCCGTCCATCCAAACCCGCTCGCGCGTCTCCACCTCGACACCTCTGTTGATGGCAGCGACCGCCTCATCGTCCTCCGATGGGCTCGTCACCGACACCTTCTTCCTCGACGATTTCGCCATGCGCCAGTGGGACGACCCGAACTACGGCGGCACCAAGATCGACTTCGCCAAGGCTGACTTCGTCAAGCGCGTGCACGACGCGCACAAGTCCGGCGACGCGCCCCTCGTCGACGGATACGCCCCGTTCTGCAAGCACGTATTCGTGCCAAACTTCATCCCGGGCACGAAAGTCGGCGCCATCGAGATCACCAAAGACAACGAACACCTCCTACGCAGCGGCTACAGCGCGAGGTCCGACGCCGAGCTTCCCGTGCTCACGCGATGGTTCCCGCAGGAGAAGGTGGACGTCCCGGACGCCACGTGGCTCGACGTCATCCTCTACTCGCGAGAACAATTGGAATTGGAGCGAGCCGCCGTGCCGTCCAAGGGGGCTCGCCCGCCACTGCCCGACGCGCCGTGGGGGATCATCTCGGTCAAGGGCCAGACGGTGAACTTCGAGTGCCCGATGACGCCAATCACGATCATGAGGAACACGCTGATAGAGGAGGGAGGAAGCGGAGTGCCAATCGACAGAGCCGCGTACGCGAAAAGCGTGGAGTACCATCAGAGACACGCGCCGCTGGTCAAGGGAGACACGCCCAGAGGGGAGTGAATTAATAATAGTCGAGTAATTAACACTGAGTGCGTGTTGACGTGTACGCGTAGTAGTCGGGGTCCTCGCGTATTATTAGAACAGCGGCTGAGTCCATTAGAACAGCAGCCGGGACCCCCGTCGGAACGAATCCATCCTCCGTTCCGCCCCCCCGCGGCTATGCGTTAGACACTCTCATTCATCGTCAATCGCATCGCTCACATCTTAGCCTTGAGCATCTCGATGACGACATCCTTCTTCCCCGGGTTGCTAGCGCCCGCCAGGTCGATCGGGGTCTTTCCGTCCATGTCCGTCACCTTGGGATCCGCGCCCGCCTCGAGGATCTCCTCGATCTTCGGTGTGTCGCCCTCCGCCGCGGCGAAGAGGAGGATGACGTCGATGGGGTGCTTGCCCGCCTCGAGGAGCGCGTCCATGCGATCGTTGCTGCCCTCGTCGGCGAGGATGCCCATGTAGTTGAAGTAGTACTCCACGTCCTCCGCCTCGTAGTCCTCGCGGCCCTGCGAGCCGACGATGCCGGCTTTGTTGGAGTTTTGCGCGAACGGGTTCCACGACGCGGAGGTGGTCACGGCGACGCGGGCGGCCGGGCGGGTAGCCTTGGACGCCTTGACGCCCTTGCCCTTGAAGGCGGAGGCGCGGAGGGGCGCGCGGCAGGAGACCTGCGGTGTGGGTTCGGGAGGATGATGGGAGGGGTCCGGTCAGGATCATCTGTCTGGGGTGCGTCGCGATGGGAAATCCCAATCTTCCGTTGTGGATAGGAGGCGCGGCGACCCTGACGCGATGCCAGAGTCGCCTCGTGGGGTTAACACGGCCGGGGCACGCACCGCGGAGGTAACGGCGGACATCTCGTCGGGTTTTAACGGTGCGAAGACTGCGCGTCGACCCTTGTTAGTGGGCGAGACAGCCGCGATGTCCACGATGGAAAGCTTTTCTCCGATCTTGGAGCAGTTGGAGATCGCGTAGAGCTCGCTTCTGATTGGTCGAGAGAGCCGCTGGCAAAAACTCGGTTGTTAGCGGGCGACGGCTATCTACGCTCTCAGCATCCCCGACAGACGCGCCGCGGTGTCCCGCACGCCACCCACACCCGTGGGTAGCCTGCAGTACCCACCTCCCGCCGCCCTCGCCAGGTCCTCCGCCACGTTCGTCCGCCCGTCGCTCTCCACGCCAACCCCAGCCGCCCTCAACGCCTCGCTCTCGGTGTCAACCACCAACAACTCTATACCGCTCTTACCGAGCCGGCCCGCCACGACGAGCGCCTCGTCACGCAGCGCAGCCTTCGAAGGCTCATACGGCGCCATCGCCGTCCTCCCATCGGCGCTCGATTCGGACCAAGCGAGACCCACGTTCGCGCCGCCGTCGGTCAGACACACGACCCTGGTCTTTTTTCCACCGCTGGTCTTATCGGCGTTGATCGCCACGCGCGCGGCGGTCATCAACCCGTGCGCCAGCGGCGTACCCCCGCCGCACGGCAACGTCGCGAGCCTCGCCTTGGCCATCGCGACGGACCTGCTCGGCGGGAGGATCACCTCCGCGGCGTCGCCGCGCATTGACACCACCGCCACACAGTCTCGTTTCGTATATGACTCCGACAGCAGTCGGAGCACCGCGCCCTTCGCCGCGGCCATGCGGTTGAGCGCCATGGACCCGGACGCGTCCACGAGAAACACCGTGAGCGTCCCGGCGCGGCGCGACATCTTCTTGTTGCGAATGTCGTCGCGTTCCACGCGGACGCGTCTGCATCCGGGCGGGTCCCCGTGTTTTTTGTGTCTGGGAATCTGGTGAATCGCCGCGGCTCGCAGCGTCGCGTCGATGGCCACCTTGCGCACGACGCCGCCCCGTGGGAACACGGGTTTGACGTACCGCCCTCGGTCGAAGGAGAAGACGACGGACTTCCTGGCGCGACCCGCGGCGCCCGGTTTGCGTTTTTGTAAGGCACTTTTGAATAGTTTTGATAGAGCGGCGTCCGTCGCGGCGTCTGGGTTCTCCTCGGGGGCGAAGACGATGTCCTCGATCGTCCTCTGCGTCTCTTCTTCGTCGTGTGCGTCCTTCTCCTCGTCATCGTCGTCGTCTGTATTCTCGTCTTCGTCACCCTCGTCGTCGCCTTCCTTCTGTTCCTCGTCCTTCTGTTCCTCTTCCTCCTCCCCTTCGATTTGGTTTTCTTCCTCTCTCGGGGGAGGGGGAGGGGGAGGCGGAGGCAGCTCGTCGAGCGGCTTCGTCGCCCGCGGCGCGATCGCGAGCGCCGCCGCCGCGTTCAGGTCACCGATACCGACGACCGTCGAGCCCCTCAGCGCCGCGGACGCCGCCGCCGCCCTGTACGCGGCGAGCTCCGCCCTGTGACCGACGCACCCGCCTTCCACCGCGGCTGACACGATCCAAGCCACCTGTTCCGTCGTCAACCGCACCTTCTTCAACGTCTCACGCGCGGACGCGACGGCGAGCGCTAGGTCACCCTCGTCGTCCCGCGCGTCCACCGCGACGGCGCGCCAGTCGTCCTGCCACGCCGCGGCTCGCGTGGCGCCTTCGACTCTCTGTTGGATCGACAGGGGCTCGTCGGCTGAGACGCAAAGCGCGAATCGGTCGACGACGGTTGGTCGCAACTCGCCCTCGTCGGGGTTCCACGTCGCGATGCACAGCGCCTCGCACGCGTGCGACGTGCTCACGCCCTCGCGTTCGACCTTGTTCACGCCGGCGTCCACCGCGGCGAGCGCGCACGCGGCGACGGCTTCGTCCAGGAGGTTCAGTTCGTCGAGGTACAGGACGCCCCTGTTTGCTCTTGCGAGCAACCCCGGGTCGTAGACTGGCGAGCCGAGACGCGCGGATGCCTCGACGTCGATGGTTCCCACCACCGCGTCCTCCGTCGTGGCTAACGGCAAGGTGACGAACGTCGGGCGGCGCACGGCTGTTTGCATGATGCCGCCGCCGGCGTCGCGCAGTCTCACCGCGAGGCCCGCCTCCCACGCGCGTTCGTTTTCAGGGTCCGCGTTGGAGGTTGACCCGAGGACGACGCGGTGCGACGGGAGCAGCGCGTGCACGCCGCGCGCCATCACCGTCTTACACGTGCCCCTGCGACCGAAGAGCGCGACGCCGCCGATGCGCGGGTCCACGGCGGCGAGCAGAAGCGCGGCCTTCGCGGGCTCGTGGTTCACGACACGCGAGAAAGGGAACGCGGGTCGCTCCGAGAGAACGCCTTCGGGGTCGTCCACACCGCCGTCGGGATCAGACGAGCCTCGCGTCGTTGCGGCGACGAGCGGCGCCCGGCGTCGAGGCACGCGCGATCGGCTAGAACGGTACGCGCGTGACGGGGCGCGCGTGGCGAGCATCATCGCGGCGGGCGGTGCGTGCGTGTTCCAATACAAACGAGTCTACGAACGAGTCTCTAACACTTTACATCTAAAGGGCGTATGTCTTCTCGAGGTAGTCGACCATCGCCGCTGACTCGAACATCTCCACGCCGGTGTTGGGATCCTCCAGGTACGGCACCTGGAACGTCCCGGTCTTCGCCAGCAGCTCGTCCCGTTTACTCACGGATCCCCGTGGGCAGTACCGCACCATGTGGGGAATCGCCATCTCCGTCAACGCCTCCCGCACGGCCTTGGTGAACGGAGACGACTCATACGTCCACAGAACCAGAGGCGTCACGGGTGTCCCCGCGGCTGCCGCCTGCTCCGCCTTGGACGGCCTGGCCTTGAGCCCCTTAAGCCTGGCCACCGCCGCGGCGTAGCACGTCAGGTTGGTGATCCCACCGCGGCGGAGCATGAACGGCACGCCGAGTTCCTCGGCGTCGGCGTCGTCTGGAAGGTTTTTATCAGCCATCGGTCCGTACTCGCGGAAGAGGTACTCGACGATGTCGTCGCTCTCGCACATCGCGGCGCCGGTGTTTGGGTCCTTCATGTACGGGAACGTTGCGGCGCCCTCAGCCTTGGCCATGGGGCGCCAGTAGGTCTCGCCGGAGGGGCACGGGCGGTAGATGACGTCGAGGTCCAGGCACGCGGCGCATTCTCGAACTTTGCGGCAGTACGGGCTTCCTTCATACTCGAAGAGCTCGATGGGCGTCGCGGGCCGAGGGCCGAGGGCGCTGGCCTCCGCGAGCCTCTTGCCGGCGAAGCGCACGATGGAGTACTTGGTGTAGTCGTCGTCGTCCACGATGGACGGGCCGTAGCCGTTGACGAGCGCGCCGGTACCGAGTCGAAGGACGAGCGGGATCGCGGCGGAGACGACGTTTCCGAGGTTGCCCTCCGATACGGTGAACTTCTGGGGCTTTGGCGCGGTCCATCCCTCGGGGGCGGAGATCTTGACCGTCCCAGTATCCGCGGACGCGCGGCATCGGGGAGAGGCGCGACGCCCAGCCTTGGTGGGCGCGCGAACGACGGGGGCGAACGAGGCGACACCGAGCATCGTGCGATATAAAGTGATGATGAGGAGTGACACGTCGCTGCTTTTTGGATGGATGCATGTCAAACCTGTGGCTACGGCGAACCGGACTAGCTATTGCTCCTGAACACCTGCACGTCGGGCCTTGGCCTTGGTTTCCCAACCCCGCGCCCGCCTCGACCCCCGCCGCCTCGATTCCCGCCGCCGCCATCCGCCTTGGCACCCTTCGGCGCCGGCACCGGCTTGTGTCCAGACCCGCCCCCGCCCTCGGCTTCGCCCCGTCTCTGCTTGGGCTGCGGCTTGGGCGCCTTCACCTTGACCTGCTTGGGCTCCGGCGGCGGCTGTCTCTTGGGCTCCGGCGGTTGTTTCTTCTCCTTGCCGTCCTGCTGCTTCGCCTGCGTCCTGCCGTTGGGCGCGGGCGGCTTGGGCGCCGGTTTGTTGCCGGGCGCGGGCTGCTTGGCGCCCCCCTTGCCGCCACCCTTGGCGCCCTTTTTGTCCCTCCTGTTTGGTCCAGGCTCACGCTGCTGCTTGGCATCCTTACCCCCCGCCCTCTTGCCGCCCTTCGCCGCCGCCTTGGCCGCCTTCGTCGCCGTCCTCAACGCCATCTCCTTCTTCTTCTTATCCATGACGTACTTGAGCAGCGCGGAAACCTTAAAGTCGCCTTTGCCCGAACTCGCTCGCTCCGCAGCCTCGCGTCGTTCCAGCGCCTGCTCCGCGGACATCGGCGCCACCGGCGGGCCCTCCATCTGCGCCTCCAGGTCCTTCACGAACTTGACGTACGACGCGTCGCGCTCGATGGTCTCCTCGCGCTTATCGCGGTGTGTCTTGCCGCGCGGGGTCTTCTGGTAAGGCGCGTACTCGACCCTCGCGCGCCACTCCTCCATCCCTTCGGGCACGTTGTTTCCGCGGGAAATCACCGAAGGAGCGGGCGGCCCATCCTCCTCCGTATCGTCATCTCCGGGTTCGCCCTCGTTCGTCTTCGTCTCCTTCTCGTCCGCGCGCGAGAGATGACCCGCGCGGAAGATCCGCCCGCCGAAGGCGCCGCGAAAGTCGAACAGCGCCGCCTCGTCCACGAGCTGGATCCACGCGACGGACGGCACCGGCGCCCTTTGCTTCCACGCCCCGAGCGCGTAGTCCACGTACCCGTATCGACCCGTGAACCCTTCCGCCTTCAAGGTGTCGAGAAAGACGGACTCCGGGAGGTCCGGGGGGAGGTTGCGGCAGACCGCCTTGGTGCGCCGGGTCGCCATCGATGAGGGCGCTCACACGACGGACGCGAGCGCGCCCTTCGCTCTGTTTGATCATCGGTTCCAAGGGATTTGAGAGACTTGGAGGTATTTCATATTTCAAGACTCATCATCACATGCAAATAGTTGGAGCGATCACGGAAATCTAAGAGTCTTAAGCCTAACTAGTAAACTTAGTATGGGCATTCAGCATTCGAGGTGTTTCGATCGGATCTCATTTTGAGTTCCGCCGCCTTTTCACGCTCGCGCCATCCCCACTTGGAACCCTCTTTACACCGCGCGGGTAGGACCACCACCGACCTTCGCGATGGGATTCAAGGTCCCCGAGTGCGTCGACACCGACGCGTGGGGCCCTCCCGTCGACTCCGTCGACGCGGATGCGGCCCTCACCTACGCTCCGTTCACCAGATCGGACAAGTTCGGCCGAGGTGCGTGAAGACCCTACAGCATCTGACCGATCTCACCTGCCGCCCGCACGGAAACCAAACCGCGCGCGATCGCGCCCTTCCCGCGCCTCAATCCACTGACCGAACCCACCATCCCCCCCAACGTGAACCAACAGCGGCTGACTGGAACATGACGGGCTACGCCAAGTACGCCGGCAACCGCTACAACTCGGGCGGCCAAGGCGGCGTCAGCACCGTCTTCAACTTTTTCGCCAACGACGAGGAAGATTCCTTCTCCCTCGTGGACAACGCCCCGGCGCCGCGCCAGCGCTACGGCGCGCGCAGGTTCCAGAACCGCAACTTCCAGCGCAGGAACTGGAACAACAACATCATCGAGGGTGGCGACATGGGCAAGGGCGCCGAGCGCGAGCGCGCACGCCAGCAACGCATGCAATCCAAGAAGCAGCAACAGTGGAACACCTGGGCGCACAACCGCAACCGCGAGACAATCACGTACTCGGGATCCGTCGACATCCGACCCGACTGGGACGTCGCCGAGCAAATCAACCTCTCACAGCTCACCAAGCTCCAGGCTTCACAAACGCCGCCGCACGAAGAGCTCGTGCGTTGCGGGTCCCTCGCGCACTTCGACAAGACGTACGATCGCGTCACCCCCAAGCTCGACCGCGATCTTCAGAAGAGCAAGAAGAACTCGATGAACCCGTCCACTTCCGACGATCCGGTCATGGCGGACTTGATGGCTAAGAAGAGCGGCACGGTGTACGCCACGGATAACATGGTCTCCGCGGTGATGTGCGCGGCGAGGTCGGTGTACGGATGGGATCTCATCGTGACCAAGAAAGACGGCGCGTTGGTCATGGATAAGCGATCCGAGGGCAACTTTGACCTCCTCACGGTGTCCGAGACGGCGCAGGCCATGATCGAGGATGACAAGGATAACATCAACGGCGTCCACAAGCTCAGCGAGGAGTCCACGCGTTGCAACTTTGACTACTCCCAGCAGGTGCTCACCGAGGATTTCGAAAAGTTTGGAACCGACGCCGACCCCTTCGGCGCGAACGACGCGAGCGCCGCGAAGGTTGGCTACCGCTACCGTAAGTGGAACGTGGGCGACGGGATCACGCTCGTGTCGAGGCACGGCCTGAACGGCGTGACGGATGACAAAACCGGTGCCAAGGCTTTGCTCTCCATCAAGACGCTCAACGAATTCGACTCTAAGATTGCGGGCGTCGACTACCGCAAGCAGATCGAGACCCAGCGCGGCGCGGTGATTGCGACTGAGCTCAAAAACAACGCCAACAAGCTCGCCAAGTGGACGTGCGAGGCGCTCCTCGCGGGTGCGGACCAGCTCAAGCTCGGCTTTGTCTCCCGCACTCACCCTAAGGATCCCAACAACCACGCCATCGTCAACACCCAGACGTACAAGCCGAAAGATTTCGCGCAGCAGATTAACCTCACCGAGGGTAACATGTGGGGGGTGTTCAAGTCCGTGGTGGAGATGTGCATGAAGATGGAGGATGGCAAGTACCTCCTGGTGAAGGATGCCAACAAACCCATCCTCCGAACGTACATCGTCGGCGACAGCGAGTTCAACGACGACTACGCCTCGGAACCCATTGACGGGCATTAAACAGTCGGAGGTACTTGTAGAGAGAGAGAGTGGTGTTGTGATGCAGAAAACTAATTGAACTATACTCGTACTACTGACCGGTCACTCGTACGTGTCACCACACGCCTCCTTGATCTCAGCTTCGGTTTTCCCTCCCTTGCGCATCAAGACTGGGTCATGCTCGATGAAACCCTGAATGATGAGCTCGTTGAGGACAACGTCTTCGAAACAGTCACGGGTACTGCTGTTGCCAACTCCACAGTTCATAGGGCCACCACTAAGAATTCCCCAAAACTCAGGTAGACCCATTTCGCCTTGCGTCATACCCTCAATAGCAAAAGTGTTCCAGAGCATGCGGCCCACGACGGGAGGGGGAAAACCTTCAAAAACTTCTAAACGGGCGCCCGCGTCGTCCGACTCATTGAAACACAACGTAACATTGCCGAGTTCCTTGTCGGTGCGCCTCACCATCTCATGCCTCATGAAACCCACTTCAGGGTCAAGAATATGTTCAGCGAGGAGCGTAAGAAAGCGGGAAGCAAACCCGACGCATTGATTGTAGTCATGGCACTGTTCGTAGAAGTCTTCGTAAATCATTTCGATGAAAGTGAGCATCTTGCGACAGCGGTCGAAGGGACTAAGCGTGAGCCATCCCTTATTAGCCAGACGCGGGAGCGAGTACTTCTTACTGAGTTCAGCAACCAGCAGCTTCCCTTTGGACCCTTTCCCTTTATTCCCTATAATCTCGAAGCTTGGAGGCTCTCGGACTGGGTTTTCTTCGTCTTCATCCTCAAATTCGCAGGCCACTTCTGCAGCGTAGAGGACCGCCTGCCACATGCTATCGTCTCGCGCCAAGCTCATGAAGGACCTAGATACGGTCGATATCCTGCCAGCAGCTTTGGCGGCGCGGAGACCCTCGGTCACACCGGGAGGAACGGGGTCGAAAAGCACCTGGTCGTCGTCCCACGTCACGGGCTCGACGGGTATCGGTAACTCGGGGACATTGAGGGACTCAGGCCATGTTCCGCCCGGTCCAGGAAAGGCGTCGTAGTCATCGAAGAGAGCTTCGCTGAAGATCCGCAGCTGGATATCGCGCGGGAGGTCGTCGAACGTGGTCATATCGGCGCGAGAAAAAGTGTCGTGGCTCGAGTCGTTGCTTTTTGAAGTTGAGAAGCACACTTCGCAAAATTAAATAACTCTTTTAGTGCTAAATCCTATCGAGTGTACCCGAGGTCGTCGAACCACGCCTTCCACCGCTCACGCACCACCGCCTTGGCGTCCTCCCCCAGCTCCTCGTGCTCGTTCATCTTAAAGTCCCTCAAGCTCCGCGCGTACGCCTGGACGACCGGCCTGAACCGTTCGAAATCCTCCCCCCACCCCAACGCCTTGAACACCCGCGACAGCGCCGTCACCGGGTCCTCCGTCACCTCCTCGAAACTAACCTCCATCTTCCGTTCATCACTCACGCACTCGATGGCCTCCGTGTATCTCCGGTGCAGCAACTCCCCTTGGTACAGTATAAACTCCTGGACGTCCTCCACGGTGGGTCTTTGCAGGTAGCACTGCCAGTAGTACTTATCCGCCATGTTCACCGCGGATTGAAAAACTGTTGTTAATAGAAAAACACGACGTCAGTCTAATTGCCCACATGGAAATAAACAGAAACTCACCTTCGTAAGGGTGCCGGTGCACAAACACGAACGTCGCCTTGGGAAACATCTTTCGCAACAACCCCACGCGCGCGGTGTGCACCGGTGACTTGAGTAAAAGCCGTTTGTGCCTACCCCCCGCCGCGAACTGGATCTTCTTCAGGAAGTGCGTGAAGGAGTCGCGCCACCTGGCGAAGTCTTCGGCGTCGGCGTCTTGAAAATCGTAAAACTTGCGAAACTCGGTCTCGCGTCGCATGAACAGCAACGGCGCGTAGGGGCTCGCGCCGGAGCTGAGCTGGTTCACGGCGACCTCGTCCTCCTGCGGGGTGTCCCACGCGAGCGCCATGTTGTCCATCGGGCGCTTCGAGTCCATGATGAGGCCGAGGTACGGCGCGAGCCAGGACGTGGAGAGGAAGCCGCTCGGAAATCCAACCTGAAATGTGTTGGCGTACGCGAACCGAGGGTCCTTGGACAGTAGGTTGTGAAGGTGCGTGGTTCCCGTCCTCGGGTGACCGAGCACGAACACGGGCTCATCGTTCAGCTCCTGTGCCCGAACCTTGGCGCCGTACAGGAACCAGTCGGCGACCGCGCCGATCGTGTTCAGTGCCGCCATGAACGTGATGAAGATGATGCGAGGAAAGTATCGGAGGTACTCGATCTGCGTCCATCGAGCGCGGAGAAGGCGGGCCCACTGGAGGAGAGTGATGCCGCTCAGCGGGTGGTTCTTGACGCTATGACATCCCCCGAGGTTGACGTCGATGACGGGCGCCATGCTCTCGGGCGAAGTGAGCCGGGATGAGGGAGCCCATCGGGCAGAACGAAAACTCGATAACGAGATCTCTCCACTTGGCGAAACTCGAGGCCACACACGACTTTTCTTCCGGGCTCGGAGCCCCGTGGCTCACAGCGCCGAGCACGCGCGAAAGAATGCCCGAGCTGGACGAAGAGACGGGGCTCAACGAGCCCCTGCTAGCCGGAGAGGAGGAGGGCGAGGCAGATCCGTCGGAGCGGCATGTCGCCTTTGCATCTCGCGATAACCTGGTGGAGATCCCGTCGTCTACTAATCCGGAGGAAGAGGAGCGGGGCTTTTTGGACGAGGACGACGAGGACTTCGACGAGGACGACGAGCCCCCGAGCCCGCCGGTGGAGACGTTCACGTGGCGCGGGGAACTCGCGGCGATATGGGCGCTCGGGTGGCCCATGGGGATCAGCTACGCCTGCAGGATGGGCATGGCATCGACCGACAGCATCATGGTCGGGCACCTTAAAGATGGCGGGCACGACCCAGGGACCTACCTCGCGGCGTCCGCCCTCAGCGACATGGTCACCACCCTGCTCGTCGTCCCGCCGCTGGCGTTCAACCAGGTGCTCAACGCACTGTGCGGTCAAGCCGTGGGAAGCGGGCGGAAGAAGATGGCCGGCGTGTGGCTGCAGCAGTCGTGCTTCTGGCTCGCGCTCGGCATGCTCCCGTTTCTTTCGGGGTTCTTCTTCGTGGACAGGATACTGCACGCCCTGGGCTTCGACCGCGTGATATGCGAACTCGCGGGTTCCTACGCGCGATGGAACATCTTCTGGCCGATTCCCAACGGCTGGTACCAGTGCATGCGCTTCTACTTCCAGGCGGTGGGCAAACCTCGGCCGGCGATGTACAACTCGGTTTTTTTCCTCTTCGTCAACGCGTTGCTCAACTGGGTCTTTGTCTTCGGCGGCCCGTTCCGACACGCGCGCGTGTGCGGGTGGGACTGGAGCGATCCCGACCGGTGCGTCGATGGATGGCGAGGGTTCGGGTTCATCGGCGCGGCGATATCGCTCAGCTTCAGCCGCTGCCTGCAACCGCTGGCGTACTGGCTTTACATGTTCGTATGGAAACGCGAGCACGCCGATTTCTGGCCGGGGTGGAAGCCGGAGGAGCACACCAAGGCGCGGACGCTCGAGTTTCTCAAACAAGGCTTACCGCTCGTGGGCACCCTGGTGTTCGGCGCGGTGGTCGGCCAGGCGACGACGCTGCTGGTGAGCAGGCTCGGCACCGACGCCGTCGCGGCGACGACGGCGGTGTCAACGGCGACGGTGGTGTGGGCCGGCGCCATCAACGCGATGTTTTCCATGGTCATAGCCGTCAGGGTCGGGTATCACCTGGGCCGGGGCGACGGTGACGCGGCGCGTGACTCCTTCTGGGTCAGCACCGCGCTCGTGTTTACGATCCTCGCGTGCGTCATCGCGTGCGTCCTGCCGTTCACTGAGGAGACGGTCGGTTTGACGACATCCGATCGAGTGGTGGTGCGAAACGCGGCTAAGGTTTTGCCCGCCGCGTTGTTCGCTACGCTCCTCGGCGTGCTGAACTCGCTGTGCACCGGCGGCGTGTTCAGCGGCCAAGGGAGGCAGATGCTCGTCACGTTCCTGTCCTTCGCGATTGATATACCGCTGTCCATCGGAGGCGTCGCGGTCGTGGTGTTGTGCGTCCGGGGCGCTAACCTGGAGGACGTTTACTTGTACCAAGTCGCGGCGGCTGTTGTCGAGCTGATGATTGCGTACGTGTTCATATTCAAGTCGGACTGGCGTAAGCTCTCGGAGGAGGCGCTGGCTCGACAGACGGCGCGTTGAGGGTGTGGATGTTACGAAGGTGACTCTTGACGCGATTAGAACGATAGAATGTACATTCAAAAGGACTACTAGCTAAAGATGTATGTACGTAATGTAATGGACCCGCGGCGTGAAAGCCTACAGCCAGGGCATGGCTGTTGGCTCCTGTCGGCACAGGTTCTTCGGGTTGATGGACGCCTCCACCAGGTGAATCACGCCCTTCTGCACGGACGTGAGATGATCCGCGCTCATCATCCTCGGCGGGTTGGGCGTGATGCACGGCAGACGCTTCATCACCTCGTCCACGTTGGCCCTGGCCATGACGCGGACGTCCGCCGGTGTGGGCCCGAGCAGAGCCTGGGGCCCCGCGCCCGACATGCGACGCCACGGCCACACCATCAGCTGATCGCGGTAGAAGAGCATCATCTGCGTCTCGATGTTGGCGCCGGGCGCGGACATGGCCTGCGCCGCCGCCGCCATCGCCGCGACGAAATCGCCGCGGACCCCGAACGGCGTGAAGAAGGTGTAGAGGTTCCTGGTTAACCGGAACGGCACCGGCTCGACAAACTCGGTGATGCCCTTGCTGTCAAACGCGGGGTGGAAGTCCAGCATGAACACGCGTCCGGTGTTCTTCGCGAACATGATCTTCTGCGGTGTCCTCCCTCCGAGGCGGAGGAGCGCGGAGACGAAGCACGAGAGCGCGTGCTGGTGCGTGAGCTGCCGCTTGAACGTCCACAGGTGCGAACCGGTCGGAAGCGTCTTGTACATGTAGTGCGAGAAGATGTTTTCCGTGACGTGATTCTGCGCGATGTCGCTGAACGCTTTCAGTCGAAGGTCCAACACAGCCTCCGGGCCGGTCACCTTGCCGGTGACGGCGTCGTCGAGCGCCTGTTTGAACAGCGAGATGGGCAGGTCAGCCTCGCGGCCGTACCTCGCGCAGTTAATCTCGTAAACCTCCCCGTACGTGCAGTGCGCGGCGTCGTCCTCCATGAGACGCACCTGCGGCCACACTGGAACTACGGCGGGGGTGTAATAGGCCAAACCCCTTCGCCTGGTCTCCACGTGGTGCGCCAACGACGCGTTGAGGGACCTGAGCAGCTGTAACATGCGCTCCTCGCCACGCGCCGCGGGTGTCAACGAGGTTTGCACCAAGAATCGCTTCTCCGAGCCGTCGGCGCCGAGGAAGGTGAGGCATCGGTAGGAATTACCGTGCCTACGAACGACGTGAACGTCGGAGCTGATGCGCTCGAGCTTGACCAAGCCGTCGGTGGACGACGACAGCTCCGCGTCGCCCGAGTACTGCCCCGGGACCTCGACGTCGACGAATCGCATGCCGCGGAGCTGCGGCGATTCGTCTTCCAGCCGAAGCGTCGCGGGAAGCCGGTCCTCGACGTCCGCCTGCAGCGTCCGCTTCCAACGCTTCAGCCGCTCGATGAGCTCGCTCAGACGCGCCGGAAACGTCGGCTGCTCCGGATCCAAATCCCGTTCGTAGTCAGCCTTGTACTCCGCCACGAAATCGGCGTGTTTCGTGGACGTATCCGCGCTGAAACACGCGCGGCAAACGCCGGTGAGCTCCTTCTTGAAACTCGCGGGAACCTCCGCCGTCGTCGCCGTCGGGTACTTGTAACACCTGTGCAGCAAAGTGTACACCACCACCAACAGCCGCTCCTCGGGAGACGACGCGAACCTCGCGCCGAGCTCGCTGAGCAACACCTCGAGCTCGGTGACGAGGTGCGAGTGCTTGTGACGGAGTCGTTCCATCACCTCCTTGGCACCCTCGAACGCAACCGTGGCTTCGCCGGCGGCTTGCGCCGCCGCCTGCGCCGACGCCTGATCCGACTTGGCCTGACCCACGAGTTTCATCGTCGCCTCGGACGCAGAGTCCTCGCCCTGCGCCTTTTGCGCGGCGGCGCCGCTCTCCTGCGCCTTGGCGGCGAGCTGCCTTGCCGTCTGCGTCACCCGCGTCGCCGCCTCTCTGCGCTCGAGCAAGAACGTGCGAAGGGGGCAGTACATAGCCTGCGGGTGCCCTTGCGCCAGGCGTAAAAGCAGCGCCTTGGCGTGCGGCGCTTCCCTGTGTAACAGCGAGAGCAGCAGCTGGGGTACGAACGGGATCCACACCCATCGCTGCACCGCGTCGAGGTGTTTGTCCAGCGCCCTGCCCACCGCGTTGGTGTGGTCGGAGAAGGCGAGCTGGTGGAGGACGTTGACGAGCTCGTGGCGGTGGCGCTGCGGGTCGTGCTTCGCCGCCTGGAGGTAGCACGTGGCGCAGTATTCGACCCATCTCGCTCCGTCCTCGTCGGCGGCGGTGACGGGCGCGATGGCTCCGGTCGCGCCCGCGGCGGCTGCGGCTGCGGCGGAGGCGGTGGCCGCCTGCGTCGCCTGCCTGGAGCAGAACTCTCCCCAGGTGATCCAAGCCTTGCTCAGCTGCTTGCAGAGGGAGAGGGCGGTGGCGTAGGACTGGTGCGCGGCGTCGCCGTCGCCCATGCGCTCCTGGAAGAGACCCTTCAGGCGGAAGAGCTCCGCTTTATGGTGCGTGTGGAAAAAGTCCAGGGAGGTTCCTTCCAGCGCGTTCAGGCCCGTGATGGTTTCGCCCTCCATCTCGAGGCACGCCTTGCTCTGCTCGCGGAGTTTGGAGAACGCCTCTTGGACCTCGACGTGGCGCTGCTGCTTGGTGAGGACGATGTTGGCCACCTCGCCCATGCGGTGGCGCCTCGCGGTGCCCGCGAGTTTGTTGATGCCCCACGCGCGGTCCCGAAGCCCGAGCTGGTCGAGCTGGTGCCCTTGGTGCATGAGCTGCGGGTGAATCTCCATCAAGGATTTGGCCGCCGTCGCTATTATGCCGTACATGTACCCTCGCCAGGATAAAACCTCATTCCACCAGGGAACGGGATCCCATCGGTTGGGCGTGCGAAGCCTCCACGTCTCCATGACGTCCTGGATCAACGTGCGGCAGTGCCCGGGGTTCTGGTGCTGCGGCCGTTGCGCGTTGGACAGTTCCACGAGGATCCGCGTGGATTCCTGGAGTTCAACCATGACGTGGAAAGAGTGAAGCACGGGGATGTGCGCGGCGGCTCCCGTCTCTGGCAGTTTCCACCAGCGGTCCAGTAACAGCTTCACGGCTTGCTTCCAGTACTGCTCAGCCTCGGTGACCCGCCCGCTGTTGAGCGCGGAGTAGACGCGGATGATGTAAACCTCCGGGGTTTCCTCAACCTCCGACGTCGCCGGGGACTGCGGGAGCAGGTCCTTTAAACCGGCCCAGTCGTTCTGCCTCCACAGCGAGTGCAGCTGCATCTCGGTGTGTTCCACCGATCGGGAAAAGTCGGCGACGAGCTCCCACTGGTTCAGCTGTTTAGCGCTGTTGAGCCAGTTGGTCTCCCAGAGGCAGAGCTCGGTTTTGGTCACGCCGCTCACCTGCCCGGCGGACGCGCGTTGCATACCACGGAAGAAGACGTCGTTCGCCTCTTGCCAGTGCCCGTGCTGCGCGAGCGCCAAGCCGGCGCGGGTCACGTCGCTGTTGCACCGCTGCCGCCATAAACCCACCAAAGCGTCTTGCTCGCCGAGAAGCCTGTAGAGCTCGGCGAGGGCGTCGAAGCACCGCGCCTCTTGCGGGTAACGCACGACGTGGTTCTCGAGGAGAGCGACGGCGATGTGCCACGCGTTGTACGTCTTTCCGAGAAACTTGATGAGCTCGCTCGGAATTTTGGGCTGCGGCTGCGACAACGAGATACCTTCCAGAAGCGCCTGGACCACGTTGGGGCGAACCGCGGCTTGCCGTTGGTGGTACTCCTTGGACAGCAGCGCGATCATCGGCTTGGCGAGCTGCATCTGCTCCTCGCGTTGGAGCGTCGCCCACACGATGGGGTAGACGAGCACCCACAGGTAGTAAGACATGTGAGCGTTTCGAGTCGCCACTTCCCGCAAGGGACCCACGAGGTCCTTGACCCGTAGCGCGCCGATCTTCGCCACGAACGCCGCGTGCCTCGCGAGCATCTCACCGGTTTTCTCGTTGACGGCGCCGTAGCCGCTGGGTTTCTTCTCCGGCGGCTTTGGTGGTTCGCCCTTGGGATCGGATTCGTTCACGGGAAGCAGCGGCGGGCACTGAGCGCTGTTGGGCGCGAGCGTGATGTGGTCCTCGTCGGCGAGGATTGAGAGGATGAGGTCTAGGCCTTGTTTGAGCCAGAACGTGTCCGCCATGGCGTCCCACTCTTGTCCCGCGAGGATGTACTGTAGTCGGTGGAACAGTGTCTTGCCCACGGCGCCGTCGTACAGCTTGAAGAACTTGGCGTGGAGGTCGGGTCGGCGACTGCGAAGCCCCAGAAGGTGGTTGCGCTCAACCTTGCTGAACACCTCTTGGCGAAGCGCGATGTCGTGGTGGCCCTCCGCGGCGCACAGCGCGTACAGAGTGCCCAGGAGCTTCTCCTCCCACTCCGCGGTCTGCGTCACCTCGCGGCCCATGCGCGTGAGGTGCGCGAGTTTGGAGAGGAAGAGGACGGTTTCCTTCGCGGAGAGCGAGCCCGGCCGGTTGGGATCGTGCGCGCCGGGGTCCAAAGATGGCGTCGACGGCGGCTGCTTGGGCGTTCCGTCTTCGGCGGCGTCGTCCTTGCCCTCGTCCTTGCCCTCGTCCGCCTCCTCCTTGACCTCGACGTCGTCGTCGGTGGCGTCCTTGTCCTTTTCCTCCTCGACATCCTTCTTATCGCCGGGCTTGAGCTTGGCGCCCATCGGGCCCGTCTTGCCCCCCTTGGGCGTCGGAGTGGTCTTCTCCTCGTCGTCATCCTCGCCCTTCTCCTTGTCGTCGACTTGGGCGGCGGGCTCGGGCTTGGCGGGAAGGCCCGCGGGGATCGCGGCGGCGGCGCCCACCGCGCCGGGGGGCGCGCCAGCGACGGCATCCTCCGCCCAGCCCTTCAACGCGTCGAGCGTCGCCATCAGAACCGCGCCGTGCGTCGCCTGGTCGTTGATCAACTGCAGGAGCATGCGCAGGAAGAGCTGCTTGTGCTCGCCCCCCGCGGGGATGACCCGCGACGCGATGAGCCGGACGCACGCCGCCATGCAGTGCGCGACGGAGCCGTAGTCCGGGACGGGAACCGCGGGTGACTGACCGGGCAGCGGCCGATTCGGTTGCTGCTGCGGCACGGCGCCCGCGGCGGAGGCGGCGTTGAGCTCGTGCGTGAGCCTCGATAGGAGCTTGATCAGGTGGGGTAGGTAGCGGTCCACGATGCGTCGCTGGCGTTCGGCGAGCGCGGCGATGCACGTGAGCACGCACGCGAGTGACGCGTTGGGCGCCTGCACGTTTGGGAGCGCGGGGTTGCCCGTGATCGCCGCCGCGACGTGCTTGGCGCAGAGCTCGTCCAGCTTTTGCTGCAGCAGCTTGACCTCGGCGGGGGGCACGGGCGTGCCGGGTTCGTCCGGGTCGACGGCGCTCTCCTTGACGGGTTTATCGACGGGAAACATCGCCCGGGACAACGCCTTTGCGAGGGCGTCGTGCGTGGACTTGCGCTGCGAGTTGAAGCACGGCTCGAGCATCTGGGCGAGCTGCGGCGCGTTGCCAGAGACGAATCTGGTGACGCCGCACTCGAGCGCGATGTTGAAGACGCCGAGGCCGGTCGGGAGCGTCCTCGTCGCGTCCTCCTTGCCGTTCGTGGCGGACGCCAGGAGCTTCTCGATGAAGGCAAACTTGATGTTGACGTGGGGCCACATGCGCAGCGACTTCTTCAGTAAGGTCACCGCGCGTTGATGAAGCTGGATCAGCTCCTTGTCCTTGGCTTCGCCGGTGAGAAACGACATGCGCACGAGGAAGTTGACGAGAATCTCCTCCATCGCGGGCGTCGGGGTGAAGTCGTCGACGTCCGCGGCGGGCGCGGGCGCCGCCTTGTCCTTGTCGGACTTATCGTCGCCGATGTCGATGTCCTCGACGTCGGCCATGTCGGCGTCGCCCTTCTCCGCGGAACCCGGGAGGATTTCCTCCTCCTTTTTGCTCCCGCGCGTCGATCGCTTCTTCGGCGCCTCCTCCTCCTCCTCTTCGTCTTCGTCGTCGTCATCCTTGGCGGACGCTTTGCCGTCGGCACCCTTGGTTCGCTTGGAGGAGCGCGTGTCCGCGTCGCGGCCGCGCTTGGATCCAGCCCTCGGGGACTTCTTGGGCTGCGCCTCGTCCTCCTCTTCCTCGTCGTCCTCGTCGCCCTCACCCTTCTGGGCGAGTTCCGCCTTGAGTTGCTTGCGTCGCCCTTCCCACCGCAGGATCAGCTCCACCAGCTTGATGGAGAGGACCCTGTTTTCCGTGGGTGACGACGAGGGTAGGCCGAGCCTTGAGAGCGAGTTGACCATCTGCGGCACGAACTGCGCCCTGGACGGGAAGAACAGCGACTCCTGCGTGTGGATCAGGTTCCACACGTGAATCAGCGCGGGCATCGAGTGGCCTTCCTCGACGAGGATCTTCTTGGTGTAGCGGATCCAGATGGGGTACTTGTGGTCGCCCTGGGGCAGACGCTTGGGCAGCGCGGGGACCAGCGCGCCGAGCGCCTGTCGCACGAGTTCCTTCGCCTCGGGCTGGCACGCGCGGAGCAAGGCGACGAACACCTGGAGGACGATCTTCTCGGGAGCCTGGTACGCCTCCAAAAAGTGGCACACGTTGACGAACGCCCACTGCTTACTACCCACGTCCTCGGACTTTAGGTGGTTCCAGCCAAACTTGATGAGCTCCTTGCGGTGTCGCACGAGCTCGTCGGGGAGGTTGCGGATGAGCAAGGTGCCCATGCGAAGCAGCTGGATTCGCAGTGGGTCCGCGTGCGCGGGTGAGCTCTCGTCGTCGGCGGTTTCGAGCAAGTCCATGACGACGGTGTGAACGACATCCTCGGTGACAACCTTCTTCGCCTCCTCCATCTTGTCCGCGTCGGTGGCCACATCCTTGAGCGTGTGCTCGAGCACGGGCAGCACGATGAGCTTGAGGGCGTTGACGAGCTCGGGAACCTCCATCGACCGTTCCTTGAAGCAGTCAAGGAAGTGGACGATGACCGCGTGTCGCTCCTCGGGGGTCCACTTCTTGGCAACCTCCTCCTTGTAAAACTCCTCGACGAAGGTGTAATCCACCCGCGACCTCGCGGAGAAGATGGTGAGGATGTCGAAGAGGTAGCCCACCTGGGTGCGGTCGTGCGCGGCGACGTTGAGGAAGCACTTGACCAGCCGCTTGGACTCGAGCAGCTCGGGGAGCGCGAGCATCTCCTCGTTCTTGAGCCTCGCGGCGCGGGCGTCGGAGCCCCACCGCGCCCACAGCGCCTTCACCAGCTCTGGCTGCGATGACAGCCAATCCGGCATGCGCTTCGCCAACACGGCGATGAGCTTGAGGCCGTTGTACGCGTTGAGGTCGCTGCCGCCGCCGACGCCGCTCAGCCCCTCGGAAGCCGCCGCCGCCGCCTCCGGGTCGTTCGCGCTGGGATGCGGCCAGGTGAACGCGGCGGCGGCGATTTTGGAAGCGGACTTGGCGAGCTCCTCGCGGATGTTCTCGCCCTCCTTTTCCATTCGGATCATGTCGAGGAAGCGGAAGAAGAAGCGCCCTTGCGGTAGTC
>Ga0302114_10000641_pt1 | contig 24237 bp, 11 predicted proteins | sample AG5_Surface_MG_FD_203107 | JGI IMG/M metagenome (GOLD analysis project Ga0302114, IMG submission 203107) | Marine microbial communities from Western Arctic Ocean, Canada - AG5_Surface | ecosystem: Environmental > Aquatic > Marine > Oceanic | place: Canada: Western Arctic Ocean | collected...
ATCCTCGTACTCCCGCCGTGACCTGGACAGAACCGACCCGGCGTTGAGCCCGCGGGTCTTTTGCTGGAACGTCGCCGCACTCGCCGGTAGCTTTGGCTCGACCGCCGGCCTGGTCAGCAGCGAACTCCGCCCGCGGATCCTGGGTACCGCGGCGGTCGGCACGGGAAGCGGCGCGGACGGTTTCTTCGCGTGCACCGGTTTACGCTGCGTACTCGCCGCGGTGTTTGCGTCGGCGCCTCCCGACAATTTTCGCGCGGGCCGCGGCTGGGAGGGGTCCAGGGAGAGAAGCGCTTCAAAGTCTTCAACCTCCCTGTCCTCCCGTTTACGCTTGTCCTTGTCCAGCGCGGGCGCCAGCGCGGGCGCCACCGGGACGGAGGTGGCGACCGGAACGGTTGCCTGTTTCTGCATCTCCGCGGTGGCCTTGGAACTTCCTGGTCGCGGTGAATTGTGGTTCACGCCGAGCGATGTGAGCGGCGGCGCCGACTCTTCGCGTCGCCGCCCGGGCGTGCCGAGGAACCTGCGAATGTCCGCGTTTTCGTCCAAGCCGAGAAGTGGATCGTCGTCGGAATCCGAATCGGCGGCGGCCACGACCGGTGCCTTCGTAGTCTCCACGGGCTCGGGTTTTCGGTGCTTCACCGGCGACGGCGCCGACATCTTTTCCGAGAAGAGCTTCACCGCGGGCGACTCAGCTTTGGACTCCTCGACGACGTTCGGCTGCTGCTGCTGCGGCGACGGTGGGGTGTACTCGCCGTCCTTCGCGTTCGTCGCGGCGTTGAGCCTGGCGAGTGACGCGCGCGCGGCTTCCATCGACGTGGCCGGCTTGGGCTTTGGCTTGGTCGACTCCCGCGTGACTTTAGCAGCCGTCGGTGATTTTTTAGATGGCGGAGCGGATTTGTGAGCCCTCGGAGACGCCGGCGCGGGCTTGTCAGCCTCGGGCGTGGGCGGCATGGACGGGATCCACGCGCTGGGCACGATCTCCTCCTTGGGCGCCGGCACGGGGCTCGGCGTGGCCGCGTATTTGCGATACGCGGCGAGAAACTGACGCTCGAAATCATTCGCCGGCTCGGGCGAAGCCTTCGCCCCCGCCGGGCTCTTCGCCTTCGGGCTCCTCCGCGCGTCTCCCTTCTCCGCGCCGCGAAACGCGTCGATGAACGTAGCCTCCAGCCCGCCGCGGTCCGCGCACTTCTTCTCCTCCTCGGCGGCGACCACCGCGGCGGTGCTGCGCATCAGGATGAGGTCCGCCGCCTCGCTCGCCGCGCTGAGCCGTTTCAAAGACCGGCGCATGTTCTCCGCGGCTTCCACGTACGCAGCGGACGGCGTGGACCCGTCTTTACCCTCGGGCGTCGACCCGAACCGCATCGGCGTCGAGGGTTTAGGGTTAGGGTTTACTTTTCTCGCACCCGGCGTGGCTTTCCTAACCGCACCCGGGTCTTTCTTCTTATCCACCTGCTTGACGGGCGTGGCGCGAGGTGGCGCTCGGCGGCGGGGCTCTGGGGTAACCGACCGGCGCGGCGGCGTTCGCGCTCGCGTGTCGACACTCCTCGCGCCCGCATCCTCCGCCGGGGATGACCCGTGGTCGTCGACGCGATTGTTATTGTACCCGTTGGGTCGCCACGACGGCGTGTACGGGGACCCGCGCCACGGCGCCGACGACTTGGCCTCCGCCGCTGACATGTACCGGGGCTCAACCGCGGAGTAGTCCGGGGTCGGGTGCGACGGCGCGCGGACCCGAGCGGGTGACTTACTCGCACCCAGCGTCCTTCGTCGCGATGATAACCCCGCTGAGCCCGGTGTCCTCGAGGCTGACCGAGCTCGGTGTCGCTCGCGCTCGCGCTCCACCGACGCGATGAACTCGTGACGTAAGGTATCTTCCCGCGTCGCCGGCGTTCGGCTCGTCCGTTGCTTCGCGGCGGGCGACGGCGTGGCGTTGCCGGTGACGGGCGCGCCGCCGTTGCCGGTCCCGCGGCGTAGGAAGGTGCGTCGCGCGGCGGACGTCGGGGTGGCCGCCGAGGTCGGGCTTCGCGCGGCGAGCCGGTCCGTCCACGGCGGGCGCTCGTCCGCGCACGGGTCTGTCGAACGAGTCGAGTGTTCCTGACACTCTTCCGAGGCGTTCTTCGCGGGCGACGACCTCGGGGATGGCCTCGCCGGTGACCTCGCGGGTGACCTCGGGGATGGCCTCGGGGATGGCGCGACATGTGTTGCCGGGTTTGGAGCCGACGCGGCTTCGACGGCTTGGCGTCGTGCGAGTTCCTCGGCGACTGCGTCTCGTTCCGCGAGCGTCGCCTCGAGCAGCTCCCGCCGCCTGCTCGCGACGACCGTGCGGTACCTATCGTCGAGCATGTCCAGCTCCGTCTGCACCGCGCGTTCCCGTGCCGATATCTCGAGCATCTGCCCAGTCGTCGGTGTCACCGCCGTCTCCTGTGACTCCTCCTCCGTGGTCCGTGTCTCAACGTTCTTCACCTCTAAGTACTGGTACTCGTGCGCGACGTCCTCGATCGGGCTCGGGCTCGCGACTGCCTTCTCGATGGGACTGACCAGCGGCGACGGTACGGACGCCAATATGTCGTTCAACGCATCCTCCCACGACGTCGGGTACGGCCCAGTCGCCGCGCTCTCCCGGGTCGACGAGCTCGGAGCCGGCGCGCCCATCGAGCCCTCTCCCGGCGCGCCAACCGCTCGAAGCAGCGACACCGTCTCCTTGTTCTCCATCGCCGTCTCGATCGTCCCGGCGGATACCGTCGTGACGTCCAGCGCGCTATCGAACGATGAACACGACGCGCCATGGCCCCGGGCGCTGTACGGCGAATACGTCGCACGCGGGCTGCCGTCGTCCACGCACAGCTGTGCGGACTCCGCCATGGAAGCCTCCGCCGACTCGGCCAGAGCCTCCGCCGCGGCGGCCTCCTCACGTTTCCTCGCCGCCTCCGCGAGCATGCGCGCAGCCTCCGCCTCCGCCGCCGCAGCCTCGACCTCCAGCCTGCGCGCGGTGGCCTCCCTCGCGGCATCCGCGTCGCGGCCCGCGCGTTCCACCGCCGCCGGAGAGGTCCGGAGAGGGCCGGTCGTCGCGAGACGCGCCGATCGATTCGCCGCCGCCGCAGCCGCCGCCTCGGCACGCGCCGCCGCCTTGAGTATCATGGCGTCCACCTCGCGCGATACCTTCGTCGCGGCGTCGACGCGCGGGGCGGGTGAGGTCCGCGTGGGCGTCGCCGGGAGCCCGCCGGGTGAGATGGACACGGAGCGGTCATCATTTGATGGGTCGATGGGCGACGAGGAAATCTCGAGATCTGCGATGCGTTCGCGCGCCTCCCTCATCCACTCGTCGGCGTCGCGTCCCAGCGCGGATGACTTCCCGGTGTTGCACCTGGAGGATGTCGTGGTGGACGTGGCGTTTAGCAGGTGCGCCGCGGGGGTGTGGAAGGCGCTCTCCCGGCCGGTCGAACGATCGTCGTCGAAATCGTCGTCGCCATCTTCGGATGAGGAGAGGGCCTCGAGACCGTCGGCGCGGCGTCGGCCGGTGGTGGACGGCGACGCGCGCGCGGGGGACCGCCACTCGTCGTCACGATCCCAGTCGTCCGTGGATAGGGAGGACCCCTCCGCCATCTTGGAGATGGTCGCGTGCGGCGAGAGCGCGCGCCTTGCGCTCTCGCTTCGCGCCGAGAAGGCACTCGCGGGGCTCGACGGTACCGAAGCGGCATCTGGCGAGCGCGCGCGCGGGCTGCGCGTCGGGGAGCCGCCCTCGAGATCCAGGGCGCGGACGAGCGCCTCAGGGGGCGTCGTCGGCATGTTAACGCCTTGACCGGCCGCGTGAACCCGTCGCCTTCACGCGACGCTCGCTGTGAAGGGGCACGGACGAAGCATCTCTCGGGTCTGCCAACGGCTCTTGGCCAGCAAACAGAAATGAAAACGGCCCGTGGATGCCCTATCCATTCCGCCCCCCCGGCGCGCGCGACGAGAGAGGCGGCGGCTAAACGCTCGGGACCGCGAACCTCGCGCACATGTCGCTCTGCGCCCGGAGCCTCGTCGGGAGCGCGCTCCGAGCGCTCCCGCGCCGCGCCGTGAGAAGCTCCCGCGACGCGACGCCCCTCGGAACGAGCGGCGGTCGGCGGCGTGTTCAGGGTGCCCGCGCGGTCAGGGGCGTCGTCTCCGCGGCATCCTCCGGCGACGCGGACGTCGCCTCGACCCGCGCCGTCGCGCCCCCGTGGAAAGAAGAGGTGCTCGAGTCGCACTCGCTGCTCGGTAACGTGTGCTTCGTGCTGTGCGGGCCGCAGGGCCCTCAGAACGTCGGCTCCGTCGCGCGCGTCATGCAAAACTTTGGCATCTACGACCTACGCATCACCGAGCCCGGCCCGTTCGTCCTGGCGGGAGGGACCCGGGAGGACGTCACACCCGCGGACGGCGCGAGCAGCTCCGGCGGCGTCAACAGCGGCGCGACGCTCGGACCCGACGGACTCGGCTCCGAGCTCCCGCCGGCGCTCCGCCCGACACGACCCGACGACGCCGTCGACGGAAATCCCGTGGTCGATCCCACGTCCCCCGACCCGCTCTGCGACGAGGCGTACCGCTTCGCGTGCGCCGCGGACTGGCTCCTCGCCGAGTCCAAACGATGCGACACCGCACTCGACGCCATCGCCGACTGCACGTTCGTCATGGCCACCACCGCGAGGCCGCGCGGGAACGTCCCACTAGTCACCGCCAGGGTCGCAGCCGAGATGCTCGCGCGGGAAGCCAAGCGGGGTAAAGTAGCCGTGCTCTTCGGTAACGAGCGCACGGGCCTGACCAACGAGGAACTCGCGCAGGCACACGCGTGCGTCGCCATACCCACCGCGGGGCAAGGTACGCTGTGCAGGCGGAGCCTCAAGTACACGGGGGGAACCGGGCCGACGAGCCTGAACCTGTCGCAGGCGGTTGGCGTGCTGGCGTACGAAATGTTCATGGCCGCGGACGCAGCTCGGGAAACCGTCCCCGGGTCCGTCCCCGGGGATGGGGAGTCGGCACCCAAAGGGGTCAACGCGGGACGCATCGACCTCCCGGCCTCGCAGCTCATGACCGTCGGGGAGAAGAACACGTTACTCAACGAGCTACTCGCCGCGAGGCGATCGCTCGACGTGCTCCCGAACGAGACGGACGCGGATGACGCCGCCGAAGATTCCTCCGGCGACGACGCGGGCGAGGAGGACGATGACCTGGACGTGAGGGAGGAGAGGGGGATCGAGCGGGTGCTCAACTCGTCGCCGCTCGCGAGGAGGGACGCCGCCGCGCTGTTCCAGCTCGCGCGGCGGGTAAAGGCGGCGGCGAAGGCGGGTGACGATTCATCGGGCGCCGGTTCATCGTCGGGGCTTCTCGACGCCGCCGTGCTGAGGGCGGTGGCCGAGGTTGACGGGACGCGCACGGTGCGAAAGGCGCGCGCGAAGATTCGGGAGAGGCTTGGGGTGTCGCTGACGAACAGGGAGATCGCGCGAGCGATACGCAGAGCCGCGGCGGGCGCGACGGCGGCTTCTTCAGAGTAGGCTAGCGACATCTAAAAATACCAAAGCTAATGTTAAGTGTCATCGCCGCGTGTACACGACGTCGGAGCGGAGGACGACCTTCGTTCCCCTCTCCACCGCGAGCGACGCGTGCGGCGGGCACCTCGCGCCGTGTCGAAACACCAGCACCTTGCCCGCCTCGGGTGCCACCCTGAACGTCTCCTTGGCGTCATCGTGAGCCAGAAGCGCGTCCCTATAAAACACCGTCTCGCCCCCGACCACATCGCCGGTGAGGTAGAGGAGGAAGGTGAACTCGGTGTTTCCCCCGCCCGCCACGCGGTTGGCGTCGTCGTAGTGCGCGCCGAATACCTCGCCGATGGCGTACCTGTACACCCTCAGCGCGGGGTTGAGACCGGTCGGTGACGAGTCGCGTCCTAAGGGTCCTAAGATGGGCACAAGCGCATCGGCCAGCCCGGTGCGTTCCCAGATGGCGTTCGCCAGCGATGGGTCTTCGTAGTTGGCCCTGCCGTGGTTTCTGTCCGCTTCGCCGTATCGCGCGCCCCTGCTCGTCGTGTGACTGTACCCGCGCGCGTCGGCGACGGAGCGTATCGCGTCGCACTCCCCGGGCGTCAACACCCCACGCGCGACAAATGCCTCTGGCCCCACAGCCTCGACCTCGATCGCGTGCTTCCTCGACGGACGAAAGGCGTCGCCGAGGAGGCTCCCGACGACCGCGGGGGGAGCGACGAAGCCTCTGCCATCGCCACTCGACGCGGACGCGGCGGCGGGAACCTTCCCGCCCTTCCCGCCACCCTTCGACCTACCCATACGGCCCGCAACGCACCCGACGAAAGCGAGTTGCGCCATAAAAAGTGACTGCACAAAATCTTCGGTTTCGTTCAAGTCCACACTTACGAGTACTTTATGATACTAAGGCTGGTGAATATGATAGTAAGCGCTCACTCGTAAGCGCGCACACCGACGACGCACCGCACCCGCTTTCCTACTCCAAATGCTTCTTCACCTCGAATCCCTTCATCCCCGCGCGCTTCTGCTCGAGCTTCTTCAAGTTTGCGTCGTTCTTATCCGTCCACGCGTTGTGCTCCCCTTTCTCCTGGTTAGCGTAGGTGGTATCCTCGGCGCTGAGATGCGTCCACTTGGTCTGGCCAACCTTACCGAACTTGTCTTTGCGCACCTGCATAGCCTTGGGCAGGGAGCTCTTGTCTATCTTGTCCTCCCCGGTCGCCTGACTGAAGTCCCTCTTGTAGATTTCGTCCACGCCGTCGTTGTTTGGTCGGCGAGGATCGTCGGCCGCTTCTTGGAAAAACGCACCCTTGTGGTAGTACTTCTGCATGAAGTTCATCTTCACGCGCTCCTTCTCCGCCTTGGGCTCGAATAACTCGGGCCGGTTCGCGCGGAGCCACGCGTCCTTCTCGTCCTCCGGCATCGCCCGCAGAGTTTCGAGCTCTTCCTGTTCCTTGACGTAAGCCTCGCGCTGCTCTTTATCGATGCGAACGCGCTCCATCTCGCGAATCACCCACTTCTCGTAGTCGCCCTCGGGATCCGCCTCGTCGCTCGTGTCCACGTCGTCGAGCTGCGCGTTGGCCTCCGCGTCTTCGATCTGGTTCTCGCGGTCCACCTCGATCTGCGCGAGTTGCCGAGATTCGTTTTTGCGAATCTCTTTTTGTTTGGCCCGTCCCTCCCACTCGGCGTCCATCTCGGCTTCGACGCGCTCGCGCTCCGCGATGGTGTCGCGCTCCTTCTTCGGGACGAACACGGGCTTTATCATCTTGCGTGCTCCGCGTTCGTCGCTGTCGGACGCGTCGCTGTCGGTCTCCCACGAGGAGCTTCCCTCCTCCTCGTCCGAGTCGGACTTTGGCGCGGGCGCGCGCTGGAATCCGCCCCGGAATACGGGCGCCGGGTCCGGGGCGGGCGCCGCGCCGAAGGAATCGTCCTCGGATTCGTACGGCATCTCCTCCTCTTGCTGCCCCGCGGCCTTCATCGCGAGCGCCCTCGCGCGCATCTCCTCGCGTCGCCGGTCGTTCTCGGCCGCAAGCTCCTCATCCTCCTTCGTCATCGTTCGCGGCTCAGCGCGGATCACCACCGGCGCGGCGACCTTCCTCTCGCCGGGTTCATCCCCAACGCGCCCGCCGCCGCCGCCGCCGCCGGGAGCGCCGACCGCGGGCTTGACCACCACGGCACGAGCGGGCGCGCGTCGACCCGGGGCCCTGGTGAACGCGCCGAGCTCCTCCTCCTCGGACTCGTCGTCGGCGTCAGCATCGTCGCCCGCGTAGTGGGGCGTCTGCCCGGCTCTGTACCGCCTGATCTTAGCCTCGACCTTGGCGGGTCCTTGGCCTCGGGCCTCGCGGTCGCGGTCGAGCCACGCGGGGTTGGAACCCTTCAACCGGACATCGCGGTCCTTGGTCACCCTCCCGCTCATGGTCCTCGGCGCACTCAACGCTGTGTTGACGGACGATCTCCCCAGCAGGGTTTCATTTATTCGCCTTCAAACCTGCGCCCTCGACAGCTCAGTCTTTTCGTCTCGAGGACGCGAGGGAGGAGACCGCTACGGGCTTCGATGATGATGATGTGCTGGAATTGTATTACATCCTTTGTGTTCAACTTGTATTAGATCATGCATGCATGCAAAGCACGCGCGTTTCGTCGCGCGTCTGTGTAACTAAGAGCCGCCCCGTCGAGCTTCTCGGTCAAGCTCAAACTTTGCCGGCTCGTTTCGACCAAGGGTTCTCGCCGGAACCCCACGCCGCCTTCTCACCCGCCTTCTCCTTCTCACCGCCGCCCTGTGCCTCATCGGGCCCCTTACCGCCCAGCGTGGGAAACTCCTCAACCTTGTGCAGGTAGCTCTCGTCCACGGTAGCTCCTCCGTCCAGACCGGTTTTCCCCGAGGAGTTACTCGAGTTTTCCTTCTCGCCCGCGTTGGAGTCTCCAGACGACGAAGACGCCCTCGACCTTCGAGCCGCCCCCGCATCCTTCGCGACGTCCTTCGCGACATCCTTCCCGAGCGCATGCACCGTGATCGCAGCCGCGGCGGCAACCCTGGAAGCCTCGGCAGCCGCCGCGAGGGCGTCCTTGCCGTTGCCTTTGGCCCACGCTCCGGCGAGCGGCCTCGCGGGGGACGGCGGCGCCGAGGTCTTCTTCTCGGGCACCTCCGCGGGCTCCCGAAGAGCCGCCGTGGACTTGCCCCGCGCGGGCGATGACGGCGTGGATGTCTCCCCGGTGGAAGGGGACCCTCCCGCGGCGACGAGGGAGGACCACGAGCCCTTGGGGGCGACGCCGAGGCCCTTGGCGTTTGCGAGCGGGCCCTTTTGTTTCCTCTCCGCGGGTGGGGACTTGGACTTGGCACCCCCGTCGCGGGTTTCCTCCGTGTTCGCGGCGGTCGGCGGGGGATTCGGCGGCGCGCGTATGGCGTCCATCGGCGCCGTCTTCTTGGGACCCCACTCGGGCCTTCGTTGCTCGATCGCGGGGGGAACGGGAACGACGCCGCCTCCGTCCATCGAGGTTCTGGTTCCTGGGGGCGGCGGGCCCGGCGGCAGCGGGGGAGGGTCGCCGGGCGGGAGCGGCGGCGGGTCGTCCTTCGCACTCACCGCCTTGCTCCAGGCATCCTGCCCGGGGATATCGTCGCCATCTCTGGACCGCGCGCCGCCGACGCCGCGTCCGCCGCGGCCGTCGCGGCTCCCCCTCCTCTGCGCCGCAGCGGGCTTCTCCCCCTCTTCCGACCCTTCGCTCACGTGGCTGTGCCTGCTCTGTCGCGCGGACCTTCTCCCGGGTTCATTCGGCGGCGCGCCGGGAGGCGGGGGCGGGGGTGCCGCGGGCCCTTTGCCCGCGCCGCCCGCGCCCCAGCTGCCGCTCCTGGCGTGCCCGCCGCGGCCGCCGCCGTCCCTGCTCTGCCGCCGGTTGAAAGCCACAGCGCCGCCGCCGCCCTTTCGGCCACCGTACCGTTGCTGCGACGCCCCGTGGGCACCTCGCGTCTCTGTCCCGCCCATCGCGCCGAACGATCGCATGTGAACGATCGCGAGGTGGTGGTACGCCCGGCCGAACTGGAGGTGGCTCCAGATGGCTTCTAAGTCTCCGGTGAAGACGTCCGTGACGGGCTTTCCATCGTCGTCGCCGGCTGTCCGAGGGGGAAGCACCGCGGGACCGGGTTTCGACGGCGGCGCGGGTGGAGGCGGCGGCGGGATTCGCTGCTCGGGCTCCGGGAAGAACGTCGGGCAGCTCATCTCGCGGCGCATGCGGGCGTGCGCTCCGTCCATCGACGTGCGGGCGCGGTGCGCCGGCGGCGGGGGACCGGGCGGCGGCGGCGGCGGAGCCGGCTTCACGTCCGCGGGCTTCTCATCGGCGGGCTTCACGTCGGCAGCCTTGCCCTCGCCGTCGCCGTCGGAGAGTGGACCGGTCGGCGACGCGCTCTTCGCCTCCTTCGAGGATTCGTCGGAGGATCCGTCGGATCGAGCCGCGTGCGTCGACTCAATCGGGTCCATCCGCCGTTCGTCAGCCTCGCGGCGGGACTCAAAGTGGAACGGACACCCGGAGGGTATGGCCGACGCCACCACCTCTTCCTCCTCCCGCGCCGCCGCCGCGAGCACGGGGCACCTCCCTCCTTTACCTCCCTGCGCCATACCCTCGGAGTGAGTCGTTGGGAAACCCTCGGAAGTGGCGAACGCCCGGGCGTGCTGCGCGATAGCCTCCGACGCCGGGAGGGGATCCCACCGGCCCCAGAAGGGCCCGCGCTCCTCCCCGTGTAGGTCCCTCTCCGCCTTCTCCGCCGCCGCCGCCTTCTCCGCGCGTTGGAGCACCGGGCAGCGAGTGCCCACGCGCTCGAGGTGCGGCCAGTGGTCCTCGGCGACGGCGTCGTCCGAGCCGCCGCCGTCGCCGCCCTCCTTTCGCGGCGACGTCATCTCCAGTCGACGCGCCGGCATTCCCCCGTCAGCATCGTCCGCCGGGGTCGGTCTACGCCCAGCCACCTTCGCGGCGGGCGCCTCGGTTCCTTTGGTCGCCATGCGGCTGCTCGCGGATCCCACGACGGGTGAGTCACGAGCGGGCGGCAACGGGGACTGGTACTGGCTCGGGGACGACGGCGAGGCCAGCACGGAGACGGCGCCCGTCCGTGGGCACCGCGCGGGCGTCATGCTAACCTCATCCGCGTGGTTCCGTCCCGCGAACCCGGCGGGGGTGCTCGCGCCCACCATCGGCAGGTGCGGCATCGGGCCGAGGCGCCTGTGCCGCATGGTGTTACCGAAGAACTGCTCGAGCATGCGAACCGCGCCGAAGCATTCGCCGCCGGTGCTCGACTCCCTCAAAGCGGTGAGTCGCTTGGCTCCGAGCGCCAGCGCCTTGCGTATGCGCTTGGCGTTACCCTGGCTCACGCTGCGACCGAGGTTGTTGCTGGATAGGAGCGGGTCCACGACGTTGAGGTACTTACGCGCCATGGGCCGGTGGGCTGGTTTAGGGTCACCCGGTTTGGTCCCGGCCAGCTTGGCGGTTACCGAATCGTTCCCGTACTTGTCCATCATTCGCCACATAAAGTCAGGCGTCAGCAGCGCACCCTCCGCGTGAACCTCCGGGCGTTTACCGATGGGACCGGTGGCGGCGTCGAGGTCGTCGAGGGGTATCGGCCCGACGACGCTCACCGCGTTGTTATCCCAGTCGAACGTCGCGAAGAACACCAGAAACTTGTGCAGCACCTCGAGCGGCGTTGACAACTCTCGGTGAAACCTGTTCAGAATGTACAGCACCAACGTTTCCAGCGCGTACGTGCTGATCAGCGCGTGGTGCGCGCCCAGTAGCCTGCCCTCGTAGAACCCCCACGCCTTGATCAGCACGATGGACCGCTTGAAGATCTCGTCCTTTCCGATGAACGCGTTGACCTCTTCCAAAAAGCCCAGCGCCGCTAAACCCCCAAACTGATTCGCGCTGACGTCCACCACCACCCCGTCGCATATGAGCTTCATGAGCTTGACCTCGGCGTGGATGATGTGAATCTCGGATACCGCGAACTCGTTCATCTTGGAACTACTGCCGGTGGACCCTGACGATTCATCTTCCGCTTCCGCCGCCGCAGCCTCCGCGCGTTCCACGTGGGCTCTCAGCCTGGTGGTCCAGTCGTCCCTCGCGGAGAGGAGCTCGTGGGGTCCGAGGAGGCACACGTCGATGTCGCCGTCGGGTAGGTACGTGCGCAGGGGAACGGATCCGAACGCGGTGACCTGAACAGGGAGATGATTGCGGGAGAGAAGTCGTCAGTGATGGGTGTCGGGACGTGTGTATGGGAGGTGTGAGGCGGGTGGAAGGGGGTGGAAAAGTTGAATCGCGGATCTGCCCGGGCGCGCACCAGGACGTTCTCTCCGGCGAAGCATCCGTCCACGAGTGACGCGATGTGCCTGAAGACCCCGCGCCTGCGTCGGTCGGATTGTTCCGTGGGTCGGAGCACGTCGATGAGCTCGTTCACGAGGGTCGCCACCGGCCCGCGGCTACCCCACCCCGCGCGCTCGTCGCGGGAGTCTGCCGCCCCGCTCGTGCTCGCCATCTTGGCTATGTTTTGCGCCCCCGAGCCCGTGCGGTGGGAGATACGCGGGCGGTGGACCGGCGCCGACGGACGCGCCTACCCGGCCGACCCTCCGCGCGGCGAGCCACGCGAGCGCGAACGTTAACGAGCCGCTCGCCTTTCGAGCGCCCGAACGCCGGGGGCACGCACGCTCGCCCACGCGCTCCTCACCCTCACCCGAAGGATTCTATTCTCCCTCAGCCGCGCAAGATCAGCCCAGTTAACGGTGGGAGGCTGTCCGCGCCCTTACCTCGCGCACCGGCCGCGAGGTGTCCTAGTTTCACCCGGCGCTCCGCCTGGGGTTCCCGTGTCCTCTCGGGCGAAGTCACTCAGCGTCCAACCGACGCCGTTAGCGACCGTCGCCTCCACGACACACTGGCGACGTCGTCGGGCATCGCCGTCCTTATCGTTTTTGAGAGGAGAGATCTTCAACCGATTTTTTGGAATGGATCTTCGATGATTTCGTAATTCACAGATCCTAACATACAAGTAGCGCATTCTGTTACGCATCTGGATCCTTTACCTCAATTACCTTGGATGGCCATACATTCCAGTAAGATTTTGATGACACCTCGGCTTTTTCCCGTCCACCAATTGTTGAAATTCGAATGAACAGAGTGCCGAGCGGCGGGGGGCGCTGACGTGACGTGCGATGGGTCGCCGGTATCTCGTGTTAGCGTGCGTCCTCGCCTCGCTCAGCATCGCCGGCGCGCAGCTGGGCGACACCGAGGGCCTCGACGACGGCGACGGCGCCGACGCCGGGGGGGCGAAGCAGGTCGAGGTCGCATCCTACTTCACCGAGTTCACCAGGGTGGGACCTTACCCGTACCAGGTGTGCGCCGACTTACCGGGCGAGATCGGCGAGACGGACGCCACGAAGAGCGCGAGGTGCATCCCGGTCGAGTCGGGCGAGCTGGAATTCTGCGGCGAGGTGGCGTACGACACGTGCTCGAGGGTCATCTCGCCCATCCTCTACGACGAGCAGATCGCCGCATCGCACGACGAGAGGCTCGCGCGGTGGGAGCTCGAATTCCCCGCGCTCGTCACCACCGAGTGCACCGAGGCGTTCCAGCTCTACTTTTGCCTACTAGCGTTCCCGCGGTGCGAGGAGGACACCGATGACCTCGGCAGTTTCCTGGAGCTGCCGCTGTGCTTCGACTACTGCGTCAACGCTCACATGGCGTGCATCGGCGATCAGTTGTTGTCGCAGGCGGCGTGCGACAAGGCGGTGGTGCAGGGGCGGGTGGCGCCACCGCGCGCGGACGTGACGTGCGTGTCGCGTGGGGTGCGGACGCTCGGGGTGTCGCTGGTGTACGCGCTCGCGGTGGCGTTGCTGTCGTGGTCGTTTGTTAGTAGGTTAGAAGAGTCTTGATTCGTCATTAGAGTCTTTTATAGACGACGTTATTTTTAGTGGGAAAACGTCTTCCTCGTTCGTTCGTCATGTCCTGCCCCTGTTGGCGTACGTATCGATCGCGCCCGGGTGATACGGCTGGTGCTTGTCCTGCAGCGACTCCGGCCACGGCCCGCGCGCGGACGTCTCCTCGATGGTCCGTGTGGCGATCCGTTTAAGCCGAAGCGACATCGTCGGGTTGAATCGGTGAATCCGCTCAAACACGGCGGTGGCGCCTTCTTTGTCCCCCATCAACAGCAACGTCTCGAACGCCCACGGCGCCGCCCTCGCGCGTTGCCCGTCGTGCTGGTACGCCTTCATCAGCACCATCGACGCCGCGCGCATCTCACCGCGGCGCCACAGTAAGCCGCCGTAGAGGTGCAAGATGAGCGCGTCGTTCGGGTGTTGCGCGGCGATTGAATGCGCGTTGTGGCTGACCCGAGTCCAATCTTCTTTCGTGGGACGTACGCCCAGGACGTTGGCCATGAGGAGGTCGAAGAGGATACCGACCGCCCCCGCGCGTCCCGCGGTGGCGATCGTGGCTGGTGGCGATCGTGATGAATTCGGGGGAGTCGTTTGCCATCCCCCGACGGGAAGTTCGCCGCCGTGGCCCGTGATGTTGTTCCACGAACCGGGCCCGCCGGCGCCGCTCGCGTTCGCGTTCGCCCGTATTTCCCGCTCAATCTTCTCCGCGCACTCGCCAGCCCGCATCGCGTCGCTCTCGCGCTCGCCCTGCTTGACGTACGCGTACTGCAACAGCCGGTACGTCCACGCCATCGCCACCGGGTCCTCGTGTTTACCCCCCGGGACGCTCTCCAGGTGCAAGTCGTGCACGAGCCTTTCCGCCAAACTGTACTGTTTCTCCTCGAGCGCGGCGACGACGACGCACACGCGCTGCCGTCCCAGCTTGTCCACCGCCATGTACGACGCGAGCAGTCGCACGAGCCAGCTCGTGGGCCGCCCGCCGGCGAATACGTCGGAGATGACGCGGCCAGTCGTCTCCTCGACGCCGGTGAGCGGGTTGACGTCCCATCGGTCCGCGCCGTGCAGCCCGGGCAGTGGCCGCACCGCGGGTTCATACGCCGTCTCGTCGACGTCCGACGGTTCTGACGTAGGGATGGACCCCTGCGCAACGGACGCACCACGGATGGACGGCGGTGGTAAAGCAAAGTTTGACGCCTTCACCGCCGGCGCGTTGATTGACGGCGGTAACAAACCAAAGTTGGACGCCTGTACCGCGGGCGCGAGTGCGGGTGGTTCCGCCCTGCCGTTGTACATGTAGTCCAGCCGACCGGGTTTGGGCTTGGTCTTGCTGCCGGGGGGGCGCCCGCGCCCGCGCTTGGCGGGGGGCTCGTCGCCGATGTCGGCGCCGACGGAAGGCCCGACACCGACGGATGGCGTGACGCCGACGGCGGCGGCGGCGCCGGTGTCGCCCGCTGCCGCGGCTGCGGCAGCCTCGGTCTGTAACATCATAATCGTTCTGTCGACGGCGGCGGTGGCGCGCGCTGCGGTGGCCTCGTTCTGTAACCTCATCATCGTGTTGTTGTGTCGCATGTTCAACGGCGGGGGCAGCAGCGCCGCCGCCGCCGCCGCGCCGGCGTCCGCGGGGGGACGCACCGTGGGTTCAGGGTAATACGTATCCCGGAGCCGCGTGAGGTTGGCGATGCGCTCGGCGTTGATCGCGGAAATCTCCTGCGGAGATACGGTCATCTCCTGCGGAAACACGACGGTGTTGAGGTCCCTCTCCACCTCCTCCAGAAGCTTCTCCGGTGAATCCTCGTCGACGTTCGCGGGCGTGTCATTCTCAGCCACGGGCGAATACCCCGGGCCATCCGAGCCACCCCCGCCCGGCGTCGGCCCTTGGTTAAAGTATTCCGCGGGCTTCACCGGTGAATCATCGTCTTCGATGAACCCCTCCTCGCGGCCGAGGCATCGCTTCTTGAGCCTCGGGTTGAGGCACGTGGAGCACTCGAGGCACCGTCTTCGAGGCGCCGCCCTGGGTTTCGTGTACCGGTCGCCGCCGGAATCGATCGTCTCCGCCGGTCGCCGCCGCGACTTGGGTTTCGATTTACCCTTGCCGTTGTTGTTCGAATAGAACGCCGCGTCCCGAGCGCTGTCCCCACCTTTGAGCGCCGCTAACAGCATGTACGCGGCGTCTTCATCTTCCTCGTTGTTATTCTCGCCCATCTCGCCGAACGACGAGGACGGGCCGCGGTACTCGTGGGCGGCTGCGGCGTCCTGGAAGGACTTTCGCCGTCGGTCGTTTTCTCTCCGCCGAGCCGCTTTCTCCGCGACGGCGGTGAGCATCTGCGCCTTCTTGCGCTTGGCGTCCGCCTTGGCCTTGAGGTCCTTCTGGCGCTTCTTCGCGGCTTCAGCCTTGAGCACCGACGCCTCCGCGGATTTCTTGGCCATCATGGCGCGCGCCTCGCGCTCCTCGGCGTCCTTCTCCCGTTTCTGCGCGATCCACGGCGCGTCGAGCTCGTCGCACTTGTTGACGTCCAGGGTTCCGGGCTCTTCGTCGAGGTCCGTGAACGCGGCGAGCGGCGGGTCCAGCTCCATCAGCTCCTCGATGTAATACGGCATCTTCTCGTCGGAGAACTGCGGTGCGGGTCGGGGGAGAGGGCGGGAGGGCGGTCAGCGTCGGTGGGGGTCGCCTCGGACTCGGATCTGGGTCGGCGCGAGAATTCCGGTGTGAATGGCTGGGATTCGGGCGATTGGGGCGCTTCACGGAAGGGACGCGGGACTCACCTTTTGCCTTTTACGTTTCTGCTGGAGCGCGCTCTCCACCGACTCGAACAGCCCCCACTGCAGCTGGTACCCACCCGTCAGTATCTCCACCTTGCGCACGCCGTCGGGCACCGTTTCCTCGATCCATTGGGTCTCCGCCCAGGTGCACACCCCGTGGCTCCATTCCGAGAGCTCGCCGCCCTCGTCGCGGTGGCGCACCTTGACCAGCCGACCCAGCCGGCTGGCGTGGATGTCCGCGTCGAACTCGACAGTCTCCACGACCTTCGGCGCCGCCATGATCCGTCGTGCCCTGGAACAGTGACCTCGACCCCGTTCAGATCTCAAGAATGTTTTCCGATACGACCCTTCGTTTTCCGATAAATTCCGCCGGGCTGCCGAGTCGCGCCACACTCTCAGGGGCTTACGCAACGGACGGACGCGAGACGCGCGATGGCGACGGCGGTGACGTCGTCGCACGATGAGTACGACCCGGACGATGATCCGCTGTTCGGTCGGCTCGTCTCGATCGACCTACACGACGGCGACGAACCCGGACACAGCTGGCGCGACGGGCTCGTGGCTCACGTGGACACCGAGATCGTGGACGGGATCGAACGCGCGACGGGGGTGTACAACGTGGTGTGGGGACGGTTCGACCGCGCCGATGACGTCATGAGGGTACCCGCGGATAAACGAGAGGTGCGTCACCGACGAACCGCGTACCGAACCGACATCCCAGCCCCGCATCCACCTCCCCAATCGTGCCGGAACAATTGCCGCGTTAATTCCCTCCTGACCCCCCGACCGCCCCTCTGCCCCCTCGCAACAGTGGTCCGGAAGAATCGACATGGTCCGCATGCAGACGCAGGGTAAGCTCCGGGTTCTCGACACGCTCAAGCCGGGCGAGCGCGACCGGGAGCCGCGTAAACCCCCGAAGAAGCCGACACAACCCTCCATCTCGGCTCCCCCATCTCCATCCGAAGAGGTGGTGCCGACGCCGCAGCAGTCGCATCCCACCGCCGTCGTCGCCGCGCCGGCGACCAGCTCGGAGCGAGAGACGCCCTCGGATGCGAGAGACGCACGTGGGTACGACCCGGATGACCCGCGGCGCATGACGGGCGCGCTTCGTGGATGGATCGATGACCTACACGAGTTCCAGAAGAACACGAAAGGCGACAGGCTCAACACGTCCCTCGTTAAACGAAGCGTCGGGCACTTCCTGGATAGACACCTGGAGAAAGCGGACGTGATCATCGAGGACATCGCGAGGCGGCGATGGACGCTCATGCACGAGGCGTCGTCGAGCGAGGCGAATCGCGGGGCCGGCGGCGTCACGATGCAACGCAGGCGGCTCCAGCAGCTCGACACGGAGGCTTTTCGGTGCCTCACGGAAATCGCGAGCGAGGCGCAAAAGAAGTTTTTTCAGCCCCTCTGCCGCGTCAACGCGATGATGCTCGTCGATTACATAAGGCACGGCTACCCTGGCAACAGGGACGTGCAACCGGACCACGAGGCTGCCAGAAAAGAGGTCGACTGGACCGCCATAGGGCGGGACGCGTGTCGAATCGGGCGTCACCTCGGCCAATCGAAGTCCATCTCCCGATCCCTCGGCGGGACGCTCGCCGGTGAACCCTCGCTCGCCGCGTCGCCGTCGCGCGAGGACGCGGAGGGCGAGGCCGTCGCGCTCAGCGTGCGCTACGCCAAGTACCACGGCGGGGAGCCCGGGGATTGGTCCGGTGGACGGCGGCTGATGAAGGGTGGGCGCGTGAGGGGCATGGGCCGGATGGCGAGGCCGATCGCGGTGGGCGGGGGCGCCGACGGCGATACGACGGCGGAAGAGCGCGCGGAGCTCCTGGAGCGCGAGGCTAACACGCGGATCCAGCGACTGCAGCAGGACTTACAGGACAACGGGCCGAGGGACTTCAAGGCGAGCTTCTTCGATCCGAACAGTTTCGCCAAGAGCGTGGAGGGGATGCTGGACCTCGCCACCGCGGTGCACGGCGGTCGAGCCGGGTTGGTCCCGGAGGATGACGAGTCCACGTGGGTGACGGACGGCGTGGGCGCCGTCGTGCCCAAAGACGGTCCTCCCAACCAGGAGGGATACCCCAACCAGACGTTCGTGGTTCAGTTCGACCTGAAAACCTTTCGGGAGTTGGGCGGATTGGATAAAAGTATGGATAAAAATGAAGACGAGGACGACGCGCTCGTGTGGATGGCCCGCGATCGGGACCACTACGCGGCTCTCCTCGACGACGACGGCGACAAGGCCCAGGCGGCGCTCGCGGCGCTCTGCCTCAACAGCGACGACGCCGCGGTCGTCACCGCCGTCGCCTTCATATACCGCGAGGCGATGAGCGACGAGACCTTCTTTGAAAAGTGGGCCTCGGGAGTTCTCGGAAAATTCGCCGGCTGGTACGCCTCGGCGCAGGAAGGGCCCGTCAAGGAGATATCTGAACGCGCCGCGAGGCGCGTGGCGAAGGAGTGGCTCGATCACTACGGTACGGTGGACCCGCAGTGGCGCAGCGAGGACGTCAACTTTGTCTCCGAGGGACTTCACGCGATCAGGCAACTCGGCATCGAGTGCGGTGAAATTAAATCCGACCTGCGAAAAGTCGCGGCGAATTTCCCCAGCGATTGGTACCTGCGCGGCGTGGACAGCAAGCGGCCAGCCACGTACCGGTCCGATACGTTCGATGGAAAACGCGAAAACTACGAGAAGATGACCACCGCGCTGATCTGGTCCTATTTCCTACACGACGCCGGCTTAATGGACGGCGAGTGCATCCGGGGCGACGAGCTCGACGACATCAGACGTTTGTGCGAGACGGACGTCGACGTAAGAGAGCACTTATCCCTCGATGACGTCCGACACTCGCCCGATTTCGACCAGCTCGCGTACTTCATAACGCACAAGGTGTTCAACTACAGCGATTGGGGTCGGAAGCGGCTGGACCCGGTGGAATGGTCCGTCGAGCTGGACTTTTTAAGGGACCACGTCGATCACGTCCGCACGAAAAACGGAGCGGGCGACGTGCATCTCTGCGGGGAGTTCGTGTGCTGCCTCCGGACCTTCGGGTTATACCCTTCCAACGATGACAAGGTCCGGGCGGCTGTGGAGTGGATCGCGGGAGCGCAGAACAGGCGCACCGGCGGGTGGGAGGTGCGCGATCACGACTTGCAAAACTCGTTCCACGCCACCATCTGCGCGGTGGACGCTTTGATCACCCCCACTATGGACAAGTCGGCGCCGGTTGGCAAGGTTAGCATGAAGCGGGGTGGTGCGAGGACGAGCAAGCGGCAGCGGGAGAAGGAGGAGGAGGATGACCGACGACGGCAAAAGGCGAGGGAGGAGGCGTCGCGGATGATGCTGGACCCTTGGGACCGGCCGCATCCTTTGGAGAAGGAGGCGTGATCGTACTCGAGTAGCAGACTTTGTACGTAGAGGTACGAAAATCGAAACTAAATACTTCACGGCTCCACCTCGCTAATAGCTAATAAGACTACCGACACGAGCGACGCCACGAGCGCCGCGAACGCCGGGGACGATCCGAACCGTCGTCCCGAACCCCCCGTGCAACGCAGCGCGTCCGTCTCGAACACCGGGTTACCGCTCTGGCCGTCGGGTTTCACCCCGCGGATGTAGCCACCCGCCGGGTCCAGCCACTCGGGCGGGAATCCACCCTCGAGCTCCTCCACCTCCTCGTCGCAATCGATCCAGTCCGGGTCCCCGCACGCGAACCTCGCGGCTTGGCACGTGGTGTGACAAACCGGGTAGAACTGCGTGCCGTCCGCGTTGCACCTGTTGAAGAACTCGTAGCACATCCACGCTCGAAGCGATTGCTTGCACACCGAGTCGGCGGTTGGGGTCTTTCGCGAGAGGGACATGTACGCGGCGATGGCGCCGGATTCCATGTTCAACACGCTGACTTCTTTGGGCCCCGTTATCGTTCGGTTGCAGAAGTTGTAGTTGACGACGCCCGCGCACCACACCAGGTTCACGTCCATGAGCGGGTCCACGCACCCTCGCCGGCAGATGAGCCTCTTGTTCAGATCCGCCGCGCTCTCGTCGACGCCGTAGAGGAAGCTCAGCGGTGAGGGCTGATCTTTATCCGCGTCCGGGTCCTCTCCGTCCTCGCCGAGTGTGGTGTCGTTTGAGGCGCCGCCGCCCTCGCCGAAGGATCCGTACTTTTGTATGAGCGCGTCGCGAGTCTCCACGCGCGGGTCCGCCTCTGCTGCGTCGATGACATCTTGGAGATCCTGGTACCGGTACCCGGTCTGCTCGCTCACGGGCCCTACCTTGTCCTCGCCCTCGACGAGCGGGATGTTGCCGTACATCGTGACATGTGGCGGCGGGGGTGGAGGCGGCGGCGGTGGCGTGAGCGCGGCGTCGGCGTCGTCACCCGCGGGGGTGCCCGCCCCGCCCCCCGCATCGCCCCCGCCCATGTCGGTGCCTCCTCCCCCGGTGTCGCCGCCGCCCGCGTTTGGGTCGTACGAGCTGATCTGCGCCCTCGCCACGCCGAGCGTGAGCAGCAGCGCGAGCAGCGTGAGCGCATGCCTGCGCGACGCCATCGGGCCGCCAAGTGAGATCGCGCAGTGAGAGCGCAGAAGTGAGACGGCCGTTGTTGCATTTGAAAAAGTAAGCAGTTTTTCACTGACGGTTTCAACTTGAATCAATAGTAACGCTACGCGATAAGCTTAATCTTCCATGAGCGCGCCCCACTTACCCTTCTTCTTGGGCTTGGGCGCCGCCTCCTCCTTCTTAGGTTCCTCCTTCTTCACCTCCGGGGGTTTGGGCTGCGCGGCGGGCGGCGAGAAGCTCGACTTCTTCGCACCCGTGCCGACGGCGTCCTCGGCCGGAAACGGCACAGCCTCGGCCGCCTTGGCCGATACCGATCCGTTCTTCGCCGGTGCCTCCTTCGTCGCATCGGGTACCTCCTTCTTCTTCTCCATCGCCTCGACGATGCTCTTGGGCGCCTCCTTCGCGGGAGGAGGAAGAAGCGCCTCTTGGGACCCTTCGGGAGCCTCGGTCTCGTCCGACTGGTCCTCGTTGAGCTGCGCGCTGGTGGGCTGATAGTACAGCTCGGGCGGCTCGGGCGCCTTGCCGAACTTACCCTTCGCCGGCGGAGCCATGTGGGTCCGCACGTCGTCCGCGTCGAACGATTCGTTCACCGGCGAGGGCGGACCGGTCTCTGGTGGACCAGGGTGCAGGGGCACGACGCCGAGCGCCGCCTGGTTCGGGTTTTCCTTCTCCCACGCTCGTTCCCGCTGTAGCCGAGCGATTTCTTCGTCGTTTTCGTCGAAGTCAAACGGCGGCGGTTTGATGTGCTCCATCCCCCGGTACGCGGCGATCACCGCGAGCTTGCCGTCGCTGGGTTTCAGCCCGCCGTTCTTCCAGTTCCATCCCGCGGCGACCCCGAACCGCGGGTCCACGCCCTCGCCGAGGTACCCTGCGCCGTAGCGCTCCGAGAGTTCGGCGAGGACATTTTTATCCCACGCGGTGCCGAGTTCGTGCTCGTCGGGTTTGACGAACCATGGGTCGCGTTCCGTGCCGTCCAGGGCGTTCAACGTCTCCCACCCGACGTGCTCGGCGTCTTCCCGCCACACGTCCTTGGCGCGCTCGCCCTCTTCCTGCAGTTGTTGGTCAACCTGCGACTGCATGTAGTCGGCGTCGTCGGGAGAGTCCACGGGTCTCTGGCGGTAGTCCGCCTCCTCGAGCGCCCGCGCCACGCGTTCGTCAAAGTCCAGATCGTCGTCGTCGTCCTCGTCGAAGGAGGCATCGGCGCTGATCTCCTTGGCCTTGGCGAGCTGCTGCGCGACGCGAGAGTCGAAGAAGTGGTCGCCCGCGTCCTCCGGGTGAATCTCGGAGGAATCCATGGCGTGACCCATCCCGGCTCCGGGCGTCATCAACTCGTGCTCGTCCTGTCTGACCAGCGCGGACGCCGGCCAGCCACCCTCCGGTTCGGGTTCCACCGTAGGTTCGGGTTCGCGCGGGGCGTTGGGATCGGCGCCGAAGAGGGAGTAGGTCCTCTCCTCGGTGCCGATGGGCGGAAGCGGGGGGAGCTCCGACGCCTTGACCTCCTCCTTCTTAACCTCCGCCTTCTTAACCTCCGCCTTCGCCTCCTCCTTCTTCTCCTTCTCGGGATCGGCATCCTCCTTCTTCTCTGTATCGGCTGACGTGTCGAAGACGTTCGCGCACTCCTCACTTTCCGTGTAGTCGTCGTCGTCGCAGTCGCTGAGCGCCTCGACGTTCAGCTTGTCAACCACGTTGTTGATCGCGTCTCCGACCAGCGAGGACACCGCTTGTTCGCGGTCCTCAGTCTCGTCGGATGTCTCCTCTGGCACGATGGGTTCGCCCCTAAGTTCCGCGAGCTTGGCCTTCTTCTGCGCGACGTTGGCCTGCGCGACGTCGAGGTCCGATTTGGGTGTCTCTTTCTTCGTCTCCTTCGGTTCGCGCGTCACGTCGGTGGTGGTCTTCTCAGGTTCCTTCTTTGTACCCTGCGTCGGAGAGGGCTTGTTGCGGTTCTTCCAATCCGTCTCCACCGCGTCGTCGTCGAGCATCGCCGAGAACCTACCACCCTTCTTCTTCTTGGGAGGTGCGTCGTCAGCCTTCTTCGGCTCTTCGACCTTCTTGGGCTCGGCCTTTTCCTCCTTCTCGGACTCGGCCTCGGGCTCCTCCTCCTCATTCCCCTTCTTGGCCTCGGGCTCGGCTTTCCTCTTCTCCTCGTCGGCAAAGTAGGCGCGCACCGCCTCCTCGTCAACATCGGCGTCTGTATCGTTGAGACCCGGGGGCATGGCGGGGGGCGGCGCGATGATATCCCGGGCCGCAAACGCCGCCGTCCCCGGGGTGGGCCCCTCGGGCTTCTTGGAACCCTCGGCGACCGACGCGTTCGTCTCGTCCTGCCCGGCGGCCATCATCTGCTCCCACTCCTTCTCCGCCTCCGCGGCCTTCTCCATCTGCGCTGCGATCTCCGTCTGCTTAGCCTTGGCGGCGGCGGCCCATACCTCGTCCTCCTCCCTTTTACGCTCCTTACGCTGCCGCGCCTCCTCCTCTTTCCACTCGCGTTCAGCCTCGAGCGCGGCGAGCGCCTTCTCGTCCCCATCCGCGTCCTCCTCGTCCTTCGCGGACGTCGGTGTCGTCGGGATCGCCTCGCCGCGTTCGATGCGCTCGGCTAGGTCCATCTCCTCAGCCTCGCGAGCGGCGGCTTCGACGCGGGAGAAGAAGTCGTCGTCGGCGAAATCCTCGTCGGGCATGCCGAGGCACTCCAGGGTGAGCTCGCCGTCCTCGCACGAGTCGGCGTCGAAAGTGTCCTCCGTCTCGTCGTCCGCGACAGCCATAGGTTCCTCGGGTTCCTCCGTGGGTTCCTCGGGTTCCTCCTTTTGCTTCTCGACATTCTTCTCGACCTTCTTCTCGACCTTCTCCTCGACGGCGGATGCCTTGACCTCGTTCTCGGGCTCCGGCTCGGGCTCCTTCTCAGCCTTGGACTCAGCCTCGGCCTTCTCGTCAGTCTCTTCGCCTTCCTCGCGATCCGTGTTTTCGTCGTCGTCGTCGTCGTCGGTTCCGAATTTGAAATCGGGCGTCGCCTGAGCCTGCTCCATCGCCGCCTTGACCCGCGCGGCGAAATCCATCTCCTTCTTTTCCTCAGCCGTCATCTCCGCCTTTTTGTTCATCGCCTCGGTGTCCACGCTCGCGGCGCGAACCCGCTGCGCAAAGTCGGCATCCTCGTCGGCGAACTCGGCGTGATCGACGCGGCCCGTCCGTTCCTTGCGCTCTCGTTCCTCTTTCATCTTGCGCTGCGCCTCTTCCCGCTTTTCGCGTTCGATTCGTCGCGCGTGTGTCTGTTCGAGTTCCCGCTTCTCGTTGTACCGGTTCACCTGCTCCCGCCTGCGCGCCGCTTCGCGTTCCTCGAGCTCGCGTTGAAACGTCGCGAGGCGTTCAATGTCGGACTGTGTCTTGACAACCTCGCGTGCCTCGTTCATGATGGCCATCGCGGCGTCGGCGGCTTCGGCGGCGAGAAACGCCTTTTCTTCCTCGTCGAGGTTTTCATCCTCGACGACGGATTGGAGGTCGGCGGCGGCTTGCGCGGCAGCCTCGAGCGCGG
>Ga0302114_10000645_pt1 | contig 24145 bp, 14 predicted proteins | sample AG5_Surface_MG_FD_203107 | JGI IMG/M metagenome (GOLD analysis project Ga0302114, IMG submission 203107) | Marine microbial communities from Western Arctic Ocean, Canada - AG5_Surface | ecosystem: Environmental > Aquatic > Marine > Oceanic | place: Canada: Western Arctic Ocean | collected...
TCGACGAGTCAGCCGGTGCGCTGAAGATCGTGCACGAGGCGCGGGGGGTGACGAGCCCGAACTACGTGTACGCAATTCCCGCGCGAGAGCTGCCGGGCCTCATCTCGCGGGATGACGCCGCCGCGGTGCCGGTGCCCGCGCTGGCCGCTTAAATTTTGGAACAGACGCACGGGTTGCGCGTTAGTCTTTTATGACCAGTCAGACTGATGAAGCCGACGCGCGCGCGCCGGCTTCGCATCGTCGCGGCATGAGAGGGTTCGAGTGGAGTCTTTTTTATCAATTTAAAGCCTTTTCTCATCATCATTGAGTCTATGTGGTTAGCTCATCATGTGTCGAGCTCATCATTGAGTCTATGTGGTTAGCTCATCATGTGTCGAGCTCATCATTGAGTCTATGTGTCGAGCTCATCATGTGTCGAGCTCATCTCATTCACCGCCTCCTAATGCGGCGAAGCTGTTGCCGCCGCCCGAGGCTCCGTCGCCGCCTCGCCCCGGCGAGCGACCCCCTCGGCCTCCCCTTCCGCCCTTCGCGCCGCGTCCACGGCCCCGCCCCGCACCACCCGCGGCGCCTCCAGCCTTGGGAGACTTCTTCCCATCCTCCTCGCCCGTCGCGGCTCCCGCTCCCGCTCCCGCTCCGGGGGGAGACTTTGGCGGCGTCGCGCCCTTCGGCTTGCCGAGCCCGCGGCCCGCGGGCTTGCCTCGGCCGGCGCCGCGACCGCCCGGGGTGACACCCGCCGCGCCCGCGCCCGCGGGGCCCGCACCCTTGGCACCACCCGGCGTGAACACCGGGGCGTCGGGCCTGAGCTGCTTCGCCGCGGGGGTGCCCTCGGGGGTGCCCTCGTCTCCGATGGCCGCCTTTCGCTTCTTGCTCGACGCGGCGTTAATCTGCGCCTGGAGCTCCGCCATCTTCCTCGCCATGTCCTCCTTCTCCTTCTTAGCCTTGGCGACTTTCTGCTGCTGCAGCATGGTAGCCTTCTTCTTCTCCGCGAGCATCTCCGCGGTGGACTTCTTGGGTGTCACCGCGGGGGTGGTTCCCGTGGCACCCGCGGGAGTGGCGGGCTTGGGCGCGACCGCCGGCTTGGGCTTGGGCACTTGCTTACCCGCAGCCATGAAGGGATTCTTGGCGGCATCGGGCGTCGCAGCCATGAAGGGGTTAGCTCCCGGCGGCAGCGGCGGCGCGTTTGTTGCCGCGGCGGCGGGGCTCGGCGTCCCGAAGGCTCCGAAGGGGCTCTTCGCGGCTCCTCCGGCGGCGGCGCGCATGAAGGGGTTCACGGCTGCGGCGGGCGGCTCAGCCGGGGTCTCAGCCGCGGGCTCAGCCGGGGTCGCAGCACCCTCCGCGCCTTCCGTGGCATCCCCCGGTGACGCGATGAGGTCGTCGAGGAAGGCTTCCGCGTCGTATCCCTCGGCGGCGTCGCCGTCAGCCTCGGCGGGAGTGGGCGGTTCCGCCGCGGCTTTAGCCTCGGCTTCAGCTTTCGCCTTAGCCTCGGCTTCAGCCTTGGCCTTGGCCTCGGCCGCAGCCTTCTTGGCAGCGGCAGCCTCGTTCTTCTTCTTCTCAGCGTCGGCCATCTTCTTCTTGAGCTCCTCCATCTCCTTCTTCTTCGTCTCCTGCTTAGCCTTGGCCTCGGCAACCTTGGCAGCCTTGGCCTCCGCCTCGGCGGCAGCCTTCGCTTTCGCCGAGGCTGACGCCTCGGCTTCAGCCTCGGCGGCTGCTTCGTCGACGGCGGGTGTCTCCTCCTCCATGGGTTCCTCCTCGGTCGCGGCGGCCGCGGGCGTTTCGGTGCCGACCTCGGTGATTTCGGTGTCCACGGCCGCGACGGTGGCCCCGGCGCCGGAGGACGGCCTCGGGGATCTCGCCGGGGATTTGCCTCCGACGGGCGATTTCGAACCCGCCGCCTTGCGCTCGAGCGAAGCCTTCTCCTGCTCGAGAATCTTCAACCGAAGCTCCAACCGGTCGCGTTCCTTCTTCGCGTTCGACGCAGCCTCGTCAGCCTGCGACTTGACCTGCGTCACCTGCTCCGTGAGCTTGGTCACCATCTGCTTGTTCTTGAGCGCGATTTGCTTGAGCTTGGCGGTGGCGGCGCCATCCATGGATGCGCCTTCCGTCGCCTTGGCGGCCTCGAGCGCAGCCTTCTCCTTCTCCCACTCCGCGGACGCCGCGGCGACGGCGGCGGCGACGGCGGCGGCGACGGCGGACTCGTCACCCTCCGTGAGCGCGGTCCGGGCGGCCGCGGCGGCCGTCTCCAGCTTTTCGGCCATCTCAGATTTTTCCTTTTCCCACGCGGCGGATGACGCTTGGAGCTCCGCGAGGCTGGCGCGAATCTGCGCCTGCTCCTGCTTCCACTTGGGCAGCGGGAACTTGCCCGGGTTGTACATCGAGATGTGCTTCTTGGCGATGTCGAGTTGGGATTTGTCCTTCTCAGCCTTGGCGGTCACCGCCGCGAGCTGCGCGGCGGCGGCTTCAGCCTCCTTCTCCTTGGCCTCGAGCTCGGCAACCTTCGCGGCGACTTGTTCATTCGCCGACTGCTCAGCCTTCTCCAGCGCCTCCTTGACCCTGTTGTGCTCGGCGAGGTCAACCTGGCCGTACTTCTCGAGGAGCTGCGTCGTGCGCTCCTCCCAGCGGCGGGCGTCCGCCTGGAGCAGCTCTCGCTCGCCGGCGGCGCCCTCGGCCACCGCCTTCGCCTCAGCCGCCTCCTTGTTGGCTCGCTCGACAGTCGCCGCGGCGGTCGCGACAGCCTTCTTGGCATCCGCGAGCTGCGTCTTGAGCCCCGTGAGCTCGGCGCGAAGCGTGCTGTTGGATTCCTGCACCACGTTGAGGTGCTCAACCTTAGCCATGAGGGACGCGTGTTTAGCCTCGCCATCCGCGGCTCCCTTCGATCCCAAAGTGTTTTCGAGCTCGGCGAGCGTCGCGCGCGCGGCGTCCGCCTGCGTCCTCGCCGTCTCCGCCTCGCGCTTCCACCGTGAGGACTCGAGTGAGACAACCTCCAGCTGGCACGTCGCAGCCTCCTTCTCGGACCGCAAGAAGGCGATCACCTCGTGAAGCGACTTCTCCGCCGCCTCGCCGCCGCCGCCGCCGCCGCCCCCGACTTCTCTCGCCGCCTTGAGCGCATCCTCCAGCTGGTTGTGAAGGAGCTGGTTCTGGGAGCTCAGCGCCGCGGTCTTGGCCTCGGCGTCGCGCTTTGCCTTCTCCATGGCGCCGCGTTCCTCGGCCCACTTGGACTCGGCGGCGGTGAGTCGAACGTCGGCTGCGGCGGCTCGCTCCCGAGCGGCTTCAACCGACTTGAGCTCCTCCGCGCGCCGTTGCTCCTCCGCGTTGAGCTTCTTGACGTCCTCGGCGTGGTGCAGCAGCTCCTGCTCGTACATCTGCTGCGCCTGGCGCCACTGCTTGCGGTGTTCCTCGACGTCGGCGGCGAGCGCGGCGACGCGGCCCTCGGCGGCGGCGGCGGTCGTCGCCGCCGCCGTCGCTTCACGCTTAGCCTCCGCTGCCTCCGCCGCGGCGTCGTCCACCAGCTTCGCCTTGGCCTCGGCATCCTCCGCGCGTTTCTGCCACTTGGACGCGGCTGAGTTCTCAGCCTCGGACGCGCGCGCCCTGAGCGCCTCGGACTCGGCGGCGTAGTCCGATTTGTTCTTTTCAGATTCGGATTTGAGCGCGTCAAACGCCGCTTGCATCTCCTTGATGGCGGCGTCGTTCGCCTCCGCGATGGCGCGGTAGTGCGCGACGTGGCCCTCCGCCGCGGTGGCAGCCTCGCGCGCGGTCGCGGCGTCCTCGCCCGCGCGCATCGCCGCGGCGAGGAGCTCCATCTCCCGCGGGGTCTCGGCGGCTCCGTGTTCCGCGGCGGCGACGACACCCGCGGCCTCCGCCTGGACGGACGCGCCCGTCCCGCCCGAGACGTGGGTACCCAGGCGAGGCACCATCGCGACGCGCACGCGCTCGTCCGCCTTCTTGAGCTGCTGCTCGAGGATCTTGCACTTCTCCTCGGCAACCTGCGCGCGAGTCGTCGCGTCCGATTTCGCGTCTCTCAGCGTCTGAGCGGCTGCTTCGTCGGCGGCGGCTCGCGACGCAGCCTTCTCCGCGGCGGCTGCGGCTGCGGCGGCGGCGGTGCGTGTGCGCTCGCGCTCGGTGTCGAGGTCGGTCCTGGCGGCGGCCCAGTCCTTCTGGAGCCGCGCGAGTTCCGTCGCGAGTCGTTCTCGCTCGGCTCCGATTTCTCGCTCGCGAATTTCCTTCATCGAGAGCGCCGCGTCCCTCGCGGCTTCGAGCTTTGACTTTTCCGCGGTCGCCTTGGCGGCGGTCTCCGCGGCGCGCTGCTCAGCCTGCGCCAGGAGTTGACGCTCGGACTCCGCGCGTCTGGCGGCGGATTCGGCGCGAGACGCCTTGTCCTCGGCGGCGTCTAGCCGAGCCTGTTGCTCCCTCAGCGCAGCCTCGTGCTCCGCGACGCGTCTGGACGCGGACGAGTTCTTCTCGACCAACGTCTCGACATCCTTCCGCGCGGCGTCCGCGGACTCCTGCAGCGATGCGTACCTCGAGCGCTCGAATTCAGCCTGGGCCTTGGCGGCGGCCGCCTCCGCCTTGGCGGTGGCGGCGACGCCGCGGTGTTCATCCGCCTGTTTGCGGAGCAAGTCGGCGTTCGCGGCGGATTCCTCCTTTTGCTTGGCGAGCTCCTGCTGCAGCTCGGCGTTGAGTTGCGCGAGCTGTTGAGCGGCGTTGGCGTCGGAGGACCCGGGCGGGAGGGCTGCGTGTTCCGTCTTGGCGAGCGACGCCGCCGCCGCGGCGGCGAGCGACATCGCCGCGGCGTCGGCGGTGGCGGCTCCTCCCGGGACCGACGCCGACGCGTACAGCGCCTTGTACATGTCCCTCTGGCGCGTCACCGCGTCGACCATGGTCTGTGTCTTGCTCGTACGTCCTTCGATGTCTTCGACGGACTTTTTAGTCTCGGCTCGGAGTTTAGCCGCTTCGGATTCGTATTCATCCCGGAGTCGTTGCCCGAGCTCCTCTTGGTCCGCGCTGAGGGTGCGGATGACCTCGAGCTGCCGTTTGTTCTGCTCCTGGAGCGTCGCGATGTCCTTGAAGTCCACGAGCGTCGCGGTGACCACCGCGGCGGCGTCGCCCGCGGCGACGGCCTTGGGCGCGAGCGCGCTCGGCGCTCCACCCTTGAGCTCGGTGACCTCGTTGAGCAACAGCTGAACCTGCCTGGAGAGGTCCGCGGATTGCGCCTCCAGGCCCTTAGCCACGCGCTCGTGGTGCCGCTTATCCGCCGCGTGCGCCCGAGCGTCCGTCTCCATCCGCCGGAGTTCGACGGTGGAATCTTCCAGGCGCAGACGCATCTCGGCGTGAGCCGCGACGGCGCGTTCGTACTCCCGCCGCTGCTCCGCGAGCATCGGCGCGCGCTGCTCGAGCTCCTGGAGCATGCCGTCGATGGTCGCCTGGAGCCGCCGGCGCTCGGCGCACTCTTTGCGCCAGGCGTCCGCAGCCTCGGCGTACTTGGAGTAGAGCTCCGTCATCGTGAGATTCTCGCGGCGGAGGGACGCGGCCGCCGTGTCGGGAAGACGCATGGCGAGCAGCGTGCCCGCCTGCCGCCCGCTCGCCGCGCCGTCGTCGCCCAGCGTCGGCGCGGGGAGTGCGTTCTCGTTTGAGGACATGGGCGCGCCGGAGTGCGGGGCGCGTGACTCCAGCTCGGCGGCGGCGGCGGCGGCGGCTTTCTCGGCGTTTTTGTACTTAGCGTCAGCCTCTCTCATCGCCGCCGCGTGTTCCTCCTTGACCTCCGCGAGGTGATCGCGGAGCGCCTGCAGGACGCCTTCGAGCTCGGTGGTCTTCGCGCCTCTCGTGTCGGCCTGTTTCTTGTACAGCTCCGCGAGCCGTTTGGCGGTGACGAGTTCTTTGTCGAAGTGCGCCTCGGCCTTGGCGGCGGATTCACGGGCGCCGCGGAGTTCCTCGTTGGCGCGCGACGCCGCCGCGGACGCCCTGGACGCTTCTTCCTTCGCGCCGCCCAGGTCCCGGACGGCACTCGCGCAGTCCTTCTTGAACTGCTCGAGTTCGTTCGCCGCCGCCAACGCATCCGCCGACGCCGCCTTTCTCGCTGTGAGCAGTTCGTCGGATTTTTTCGTGAGCTCGGCTCTGAGCCACTCGTTGTGCTGCTGCAGCAGATTTTGCTGCTGCTCCATCCGCGCCTTGGCGCTCTCGAAGGCGGCTTGTTTGTTGTTAGCCTCGCGGAGCTGCGCCTCGACGCGGCTGCGTTCCTCCTGCGCGGCTACGAGCTTGGCGAGGTGATCCTCCGCGGCTTTGTTGCGCTCGGCAATCTCGACATTCTTGAGCTCGACGCGCTCCGCCAGCTCGCGCCTGGACGCGTTCGCCTCGTTCAGCTCAGCCTGCGGCACGGTGGGACGATGTGCGGGGTGTTTTGTGGTCAGTTGAATGGGTTTCCGGGTGGTGTCTGGTCGACGCCGGGGTGAATCTTTATAACCCCTGAAAGTAGGGTTCGGCGGCTGCGTTAGATCTTGGTATTACCTTGAGTCGCTCGGTGGACGCGGTGAGCTGGAGGATCGAAACGTCCAGGGTGGCTGACTGGCCCTTCGCGGTGGTGAGTTCATCGCGCGCGGAGGTCAGCTGCGTCTTGATGGCGTCACGCTCCGCGATAGCCTGGGGAAGGGGAGGGGTAGGGGTCGGTGTGAGGAGAGAATGAATTTTGAAAGCGGCACTTAATTTTCAGCGGGGCTGACGGGCTGACGGGATGTGCGGTGCACGCGGCGTTGAACCGTCGATCCGGGTTCAGCGTGTGCACCGTGCGCATCGTGCGTCTACGACAGTGGCCTGGACTCGCGCGATACCCCGGTGAAGACCGTTGGGTCTCGACACGGGAAGGGCGAAATCGCCGCTCACCTGCGAGTGCTCAGCCTCGAGAGCGTTGTACCTCGCCTCCATCGCCTGCGACTGATGCTCGGCGTTTATGGCGTCGGAGTCGGCCTGGGCCTTGACGATCGACAGCTCCTGCTCGAGCGAGGCGACGCGCGCCTGCATGTCGACCGCCGCCATGACGGAAGACTCTCCCCTGTCGTCTCCGGGGTGCGGACGCTTCTGAGAGCGGGAAATCACACACGGCCTTCACGAAACGAGAATTTTGGCCACGGGCAACAACAGACATCATCATCCATCGCGCTCGGACGTAAGGAACGAGCGACATGGTTCTCCTCGAGAACGACCAGTTCCTCACGGAGCTGACCAAGATGTACGAGCGGAACAGGGAATCCGGCTCCGTGTGGGTGACGATGAAGCGCTCGATGATGAAGCGACTGCCCAAGCGCGGCGAGCGCCCTTCCCCCGAGCAGGTGCTGAACGATCCCGAGTGGGTCCGGCTGATTCGGGCGTCGGACGGGAAGAAGAAGATCAGCACCACGGTGGAGACCAAGGCGGCGGAGAAGTTCTCCAGATCGTTGTCCTTAGTGCAGATGGCGAGCATGGACGGGCTGCAGGAGCTCAAGAAGCCGTCCAAAAAGGAACGAAAGGGATCCTCCAAGTCCAGGGCGTGATTTAGGTTTAATTAATGTAGCCGCAGACGGGCGGGGTCGGAGACCTCACGCGCGCGAGCGTCGATGTAATACAATTAGCTTTTCGACGATGACCACCTCGAGGCTACGACGTGTGCACGAGGGGTTCAATTACACAATAGGGACGAGGACGCGTATGTGTACGAGTATGAATGTATGAATGCGTCTCGTTGAAATTAAAATGAAACGCGGGGGTGAGCGTATAGAGCGCGGGGGGAACCGTGCGACGTCGAGGTCGAGCGTGACGTTGCGTCTGTATCGGTCTCACGCAAGGACTTCGTCGCGAAACGAATCTGTAATGCGTGGACGTCATTCTCGACGCGTCCGCTCGCCTCATCCATCAATCGCCGGTTGCACGCCGCGCCCAGCCCCACCCCTTACGGACATGTATCCAGATCTCAGCGCTTAGAGCTCAGTCTTGGCACCGCCGGACTTGGCGCGCTTGACGGAGCGGAGGAGCGCGAGGGCCGGGGACTTTTCCGCGAGGGTGTCGTCCTTGGCCTTCTTGCCAGCCTCGTACTGGGACTGGAGGGACTTGAGGAGCTCCTCGAGGTCGGTGTCTGCCTGCTTGATCTCGCCCTCGGCGGCGGCGATCTCGGCGTCGAGGTCAGTCTCGGAGAGAGCCTGCTTGGCGGTGATGACAGCCTTCTGGTCGTCGGTGCAGAGGTCGATGTTCTCGGCGCCGCAGGTGGGTCCGAGGTTTTCCTTGGCCCACTTGGACATGGTGTCGTAGTCGCGGCCGCCCTGGTAGGCGTCGCCGGTGGCGGCGGTGGCGCCGGTGAAGTACTTGATGGTCGGGTACCCCTGCACGCCAAACTTCTGGCAGAGATCCTGCTCCTTGGTGCAATCCACATCAGCGATGACAACCGTCTTGCTGGACTTGTACTCGTCTCCGAGCTTGTCCCAAGCGGGTTTCATCGACTTGCAGTGGCCTCACCTGTTGATGGGCACGGAGAAGGAAAGGGGTCAGCGATGCGTTTGACAAAAAAACCAAAAAAAACAAAAAAAACAGCGCCTCGGGCTGTGAGGGCGAGGCGACGTTTGGCATCGGGGATTCCAACGCGGGGTCGATCGGCGTCGTTCCGAAACGCGCGCGGTCGTGCCGCGCGGTATACAGCGACGGTGGCGCCACGGGACGATCGATCCGTCCCCGGGGCGTCGGTGTGTGCGCGCCCGGGGTGGATCGATCGACGCGCGGGTTCCCAGCCGCGGGATGTGGCGCGGCGGAGATCGGGGAATAGAGGCCGCGGGGGTTCGAGGCTCGGGAAGAAGTGAGAGAGACGCACCAAGGCGCGAGGAACTTGACGAAAGCAGCCTTGCCGGATTCGAGAACCTCGGCATCGAAGTTCGCGGAGGTGAGGTCGACGGCGCCGGCGTTGGCGCCGACCACCAGGCCCATGAGGGCGATCGCGAGGAACGCGACACGCATCTTGACCTGTGGGGGGAGGACGAGGGGCGCGGATCAGTCGATTAATTCCCGGGACGGTCCGACAGCTGATCGGAACTCGAGATCGGGCGGGGGGCGACGTGCGAATCGCGGGTGGACGCGCGCGATGCGTCCTCGAGGGAGAAGATGGGCGATCGAGACGGTTCACACGACGGATGGGACACGTACCGGAAGCGAGCTTGCGCGATCTAGAGTGGGTCACTGCCGGAACTTTTGTTCGTTTTGTCCCTCGGCGGCATGCCACGTTTTTCGACCAATCAGAAGCGAGTATTTGTCGTTTTTGTCGGCCTCGGTTTTCGCACGGTTTTCGCTTCTCCAATAAAAGTCATCGTACTCCCCACTAAGTCCTAGCCTCGTTCACGTGTCGCCGATGAAACCACGCCGCGAGCCAACACCTCACCTTCCGCTCGACCCAAGAAGTCGTCCCACCCCAACCACTCCCCACTTCGCAGGTACACCACGCGCGGGTTCGGCGGTATCTCCTTGGGCCGGTGCCGCCACAGCTGAAACTGCTTCGACGTCCTAGGCGCCGACCCATAAGTCGCGAGCTCACGCATCTTAGCCCGCGCATCGCGGTACCCGAAACGATTGATCCTCCTCCGGCGACGTCGCGTTATACCTCCAGCCCCCGTGCGTGCGTCGTCGTCGTCGTCGTCGTCCAAGCCCGGGCTCGTCTCCCGGCTCAGGAAATCGTCCCATCCCCGCCACTCCCCGCGCCGGCCGTACACCTGTACACAAAACACGATATCAGTCAAATGCCCATACGCAGGCAAATAAAAATGGACTCACCTCGACTGGAAACCGGGGCAGACGACTCGGTCGGCTGTTCCACGCCTGGTACTCGCACGATGTCGTCAGGGACACGTCACCAGACGCCACGATCGCCGCTATCGATCTCTTCGCCTCCGTGTACGTGAGGAACGGGACCCTTCGTATGCGCACGGTGGGGTCGCCGGGTGTCACGTCGATCCCCAAGAAGTGCGCCCAGCCGATCCACTCGCCGGTCTCACCGTAATACTTGGGCGGATCCGCGGGAACCATCCTCGGTTTCAAGCCGCCGTCGCGCCACTCGCGAAAGGCGACGGAGTTACGAATCCCGGCTTGCGTCCGCACGTATTCCGCGCACTCGTCGTACGTGAACCGCTCGGTACGGAGCGTGAGCCCGGCGGCGGCGGCGAGCTTTCTCCGGCCGTGGAGGTGATACGCCCAGCCGAGGTCGTGACGTCCGGCGGCGACGATGAACTCGTGCGACGGCATGAGCACGGATTCCTCCGGATCGCCGCCCGAGTTCAGGTGAGAGGAATGGGATTCGAGCGCAAACTCCCGGAGCGCGCGCGCCGCCTCGGGAAGCCCGGACAACGTCGACGCCGCGAACGGCATCATTCGCATGCGCCGGCCAACCTCCCACATCCCCCCGTGCCACCGCGCCGCGTTGACCAGATCCTCGCGGTCCTCGTCGAGCATCATGCGCACCGTGGGCAGCCGCCCGTGCGGTACGATGTCCTCGCCCATCTCCTCGATGAAATCGTGCATCTCGTCCGCGAACGTTGAAAAGGCGAGCAAATGCCGGTTCTCGCCGTACCGTTTCATCTGCCACCCGAGTTGCTCGGCGACTTCGATGAATCCCCCGTGGAAGATGATGGCGTGCTGCAGGTCGTACCTCTTCGCCTCCTGGATGTCCGATATGGACGGCATGACCGGGACGTCCAGGCCACCGCCGGAGTCCACCGCCGGCGTGTCGTACGTCAACGCGCCGCTTATGTCGTTGTACCACACCGTCTCGCCCGTTTCTTCATCCTCCTCTTGGAACCAAAAGGCGTAGATGAGCTGTAAGAGCTCGTCTCTTAAAAAGTCGAGGTTCTCCCAGTACCCGTTCGGCTTGCGCTTAGACGCGAGGCCGAGCTGCGCGGCGGCTTCGTACCAGCCACCGAGCTCGTCGATGCGCTCGATGAGGTCCTCGCGGCCCGCGCGCGACAGCGCCGTCTTCTTCGGCATGCCTTGCTCGGCGTCTGAGATCCGACTGCAGTACGGCTGGAGGTCCCGGCGCAGTCCGCGTATCTTACTCTGCCTCGCGCCCAGGTCCAGCAACCCCGCGGGCGGATCCGCGGCCAGCACCTTGTCCTCGTGATTCCACCGCGGGAAGATGCTCCGGGCTAGTGGGATGAGGTGGGTGATCGGTTCCTTGTTGACGACGCCGCCGGCGCCGGCGACTTGTCGGTGCCCTCGCACTCGAAGCACCAGCGACATCGGCGGCGGGCCGCGGTCGTCGTCCGTATCGAAGGATGACGACGACAGCTGTGCGTCGTACTCGTCCTCGTCGTACTCGTCGTCCTCGTCGCCGTCGTAATCATCGTCATCCTCGTAAGATGCGGAGCCCTGGGCGTCTTCGTCTTCGTAGATGACTTCGAATCCTTCGCCTTCATCTTCATCTTCGTCTTCGTCGTCGTAGTAGTCGTCGCCTCCGTCGGAGAAAGGGTCGACCTCGACGGTCCATCCCTCGTCGTCGGCGTCGATTTCATCGTCGTCGGTGTGCCCGAGCGACGCGACGACCTCGCCGGACGCCATGCCGAGCGCCTCGCGCACCGTCCCGATGTCCTCGCCGGTGTTGACGTCCACGACGCGCCAGTCGACGAATCGCGCGGCATCCTCCAAGGTTTCGTCGCCGCGCTGGGTGGTGGGGTGCGCGCCGTCGTCGAGATTGCAGCGGTCGGCCCACGGTATCGGCGTCGTCACCTCGAGCACGTCGTCGCGCGGTGAGGCGCGATGCGCGGTGCGGAGACGGCGCCCAACGCGGGTCGGCCGCCGAACGCGTGAGGGAAGATTCGCGAACGCCCCGCTCCTCCTTCCCCCGTAGCTGGTGCTCGGGGCGCAGGTGGCGCCCATCGCGGGAGCCACCGCGAGGCGCATGGCGGTGACTTCGAGCCTACGCGGGACCGCCTCCGTTCCGCCGCGCCGTTCCGACCGCGCCCACGCCGGGCGGGCTCGGAAGTGGTTCGTGACGCTTTTCGCCCCCGATAACAAAAAGCGCGAGCGAGATTTTTTTGGCGAACTGAAAACTTAGGTTTGGACACTTCCGAAGGCGAGTGAACGATGTCGACGCGCGGCCAGCGCGAGGCTGCCCGCACGCAGGCGCAGATCCTCGAAGGACGGGTCAGGCACTGGGAGAAGAAGTGAGTCATCCACCGTAACCCCGATCGAACCAACCCCGGGCATCCAAGAGCCAGACGTCCAACTCACAAATCTAAAACTAGGGTGCCCGAAATCTCGTCTCACCGCGACCCCCCCTTCCCACCCCCCCCCATCGCGTGCCTCGCAGGTGGACCCCGGCGGACGGGAAGAACAAGAGCAGCGTGTACAAGTGGATGCCCGCGGAGGGTGACGTGGAATCCTCACCGAGCGAACGGGCGGCGCAATTCGAGGCGGTTCCCATCGGTGAGGTCACCGTGGCGATGATGCCGGCCACGCAGAAGCCCGCCTCTTAGTAGACTAGTGTAGTGACGGAGCGCGCGATGCGACGACTGATGAGAACGGACGCGAACTAGATCTCGTCAGGACGGCCGTCGTCGCCGCGAATGGAATGTAGTCTTGTAAACCAGCTAGCGATCCCACCACACAGACGCACGATCCTAACGCCGCTTCGACGCGGAGTTCTTCCCTCCAGACTTTTTGCTCTTCGCGGAGGAGCTCGAGACGGTCTTGTGCTTCTGTCGCCTGAACTCGTTGGAGGCTCTCCTGTCCTCCTGCAGGGGCCGAGGGAGTGCGGCGGCGATGGCCGCTCCGAGCATGAACAGCCCGACGTAGACCGCGGGGTTCATCGCGCGTCTGTATGCGAGCCACGGCACGGGAGACACCTCCTCGTTGCCTGGTAAGGTGCTGGTAGAGCCTCTTCCGAGGAAAAGCCACGACAAAAGGCAAACGCTCGCCACTTTCACCCGCACCATGGAACCTGGAAGCGATACCGAGCCGGTCATCGACAAGATCCGTCGTGGCGAGATCTCAGCGTTGGATGCCTTCGCCGCGGAGCTGCCCGAGGTATTTGCCGCGGAGATACTGCCCAAGCTCTCACCCAAGAATACTCTCAGACTTGCTCAAGTAAACAAGGTGTGCAGGGACACGGTGTGGAGTGAGGACAACGTTCGGTCGTTGGGTGCGAAGTTTCAAGAGACCATTCCAACGATATACGGCGACACAGTCTCCAGATTCGAATCCTTTTTTGGGTATCCGATACACTGGGCGGCAGCTCACCGCGTCTTGCCCGCGGTCAGGGCCCTCCTGAAGTCTGAAGAGGAGGCATACAAGACGGTGAACGGCGCCGGCCTGACAGCTTTGCACTTCGCCGTTGGAGTTGGCTTTGGACCCTACCCTGGCCAAAACTTAGAGATTGTCAGGATGCTGAATGAAGCGGGTGCTGATATCAACAAGCTTACGAACGATGGAAGCACGCCCATGCGCTACGCCGCCCAGGGCCACCCGGAAGCTACAAAGATACTCATAGACGCGGGCGCAGACCTGAACATCTCTAGCCCACTCCGCGCGGCCATCGAGACCCCCAAGATCAGAGGTAACGCCCGCTATCATCCAAACTTTTGTCTTGCATGTCAGGCCTGCGCGGACTTGCTGATCCAAGCCGGTGCAACTATCCCTGATGATCCCGATTATGACTCGGAATACGACGAGGATTATTATGACTCGGAATTTGATTCTGACAGTCCGATTGGTTCATTTGATTCGGACAGCATTTTCTGATGGCTTCGAGCCTTTCTAATGACAACACTTACTTTGTGCCTACGTTCACTACTGTCACAACACATCACAGAGGCGGCAGCGCCCCGCGGCACGTCGGACACTCCATCTTCACGTCCATCCAACGCTCCAAACACTCCTGGTGGAAAAAGTGGTTACACGGCGTCACCATCCGCCGCCGCGGCTCCCGCGCCTCCACCGCGTTCATGCAGATGACGCAGTCCACCCCGCCGGCTTCACCGCACTCCTCGTCCCCACCTCCCGCGCTCGCCAGCACGTCCTCCTCAACCGTCCTGTGGTAATCGTACACCTCGGGGAGGTACTTATCGGGAATGAAACACCTCGGGCCCAGCGCGTGCTGCGCGGCGAGCAACGCGACCTGGACCCCGACCCAGGCGATTAAGAGCCAGCAGACCCAGAACTGGGGCTTGATCCGAACAAAGTTCTCGGGGCAGCCAAACACGTACAGTGGCACCAGGAGTCGTATCGCGCTGGTGCCCAGGACGTACGCGGGCATCAAGGGTTTCTTTCCGTTGTGCCAGGCGCTCCACGCGATTTGCGGGAGCCAGTACGAGTTGCACGCGAGCGCTATGAGCCACGGGCTGTCCGCGCACCAGTACATCACCATGAACCCGAGGAGGAACCCGCCGTAGAACCTGCTGTACAACGAGCTGAGATCGCGCCTGATCTCCAGCCAGGTTTGTTCCGTGTTGGGCCGTCGGCTCTTCCAGATTTGCAGTAAGACGCGCATCTCAAACACGGAGAAGAGCGTGAATTGAAAAAACGCCGCCGTTGAGAAGGAGTGGAAGAGAGTCTCCACGATTATTCCCGCCGTCAGGTGCATGAGGCACTGGTACGAGTCCAGCACCGCCTGCATCCCCACGCACGCCAACGATATCTTCGCCATCCCCGACTGCGTCGCGGAGTACTCCGTCTGCTTCACCAGGAGATAAATCTGCGCCGGCACCGTGAAGATGATCATGAGCGAGTAGTTCATCGCCTTTCGGTAGTAATCCTCGAGCCTGAACCACGACGCCCGGACCTGCAGCTCGTACCCGCAGTCCTCGCTCCGGAGCACGCCGAGCATCGACGGATCGCCCTTGCCGCCCTCGCCCGGAGCGCTTTTGCTCGGATCCTTCTTCGACCCGCCGGCCCGCATCCGCCGGCTCTTACTCCCCGCGCCGTGCCGTCCATGCCGGCCCCCGCCCTCGCCCCCCAACTCCCCGAACGAGTCCCACGCGTCGTCCACATCGTCCGGACCCGGGACGTCGCGATCGATCGGCTTGAACGCCCCGGGTTTCACCCGCATCTTCAGCTCGAACTTGCAACGCGCCGGGTATTCCCCAATCGCCGCGCCGTCGATGCGCCTCAGCCGCTCGCCGCGCTGCAGTGCCGATAAACCGGTGGATCCCGGGACGTTCTCGGGCCGCATCACGTCCTCGCTGAGGGTGTTGGTGAAGGGTAGGCCGACGACGTCGCGGGCGGCGACGCGCAACGCTTCCCGGTACGAAGATCCGAGCTTAGACGAGCCGAGATTAGATTGGCCATCCCCGAGATCCGCGGCGCCGTCGCTCCCGGCCCCTCCCGGTTTGAACGAGTGATCGACGGTGGACTCGCTCACGAGCTGGACCATCCCGGTGGGTTCCACGTACACGCCCCGCATGCGCAGGTGTTTGTCCTGCGACGTCACGTAGCTCCCGTCGCGCACCGCCAGCTCGGCCCGGACCCACTGCACGTTCGTCGTCGGATCCCACCTCGACGACAGCTGGACGATGACGACGCCCTCGCCGCCCTCTTCCTTCGTGTTGAACCGCTTCATGCCGGGCAGCGGCGGCGAGATTGTTCCGTTGGGAAGCTCGTCGGAACCCAGCGCCGGGACGAGCCGCCACGACCCTTTGAACGTGCCGGAGACGTCGGATGGGAACGTGTACGTGCCGTCGTCGTTCGCGGGCGTCGGGTTGGCGACCAAGGACGAGCGGTTCGACAGGAGGTTCCCCGGACCGTGCTCGTCGATCGTCGCCGTGTCCACCGCCGGGTCGTTCGAACCCGGAGGTCCGCCCGCGTCCCACGCGGCGTCGCCCACGGCCCCCGCGAGCCGGGTGCGCTCGGTGTCGACGATCGACGAGCCGGTCCGATGACTCGCCCGCGCCCTTCCCCTTCGCGCGGCGTCCCCCTTCGCGACGCGCTCGACAGCCCCCGCGCTGGTCCGCAGGAGGATGACCATGAGCGCCACCGCCATGCACGTCGACGTGTCGAACCGGACCCGCCGTCTCTCCGACGGCGAACCAGGGGGCGACCCCGCCGCGCGCGACACCCGCGCCATTTCCTCTGGTCGCGGGGCACCGCTGACACCGGGAAAAAAACCAAAACAAGCCCTTCGCCGCGCTCACTTCGAGACGCGCGCATCTGACACCAGGGACACGCGATCCATGGGCAAGGGATACAAGGGCAAGAACCCCGGCAAGGCCGGCGGCGGCAGGGGCGGCAAGGGAGGCGGCGGCGATGCGCAACCCGCGCAGAAGTGGAGGAAGGGCAAGGCCGAGTCCTCGTCGGAGGAGGAGACCGATTCCGAGGAGGAGCCCGGATCCGAAGCCGAGGGCACGGAGGCGCCCAAGCGGGAGGAGGTGAACACCCGAGGCGCGCCCGGCGAGCTCCCGCCCAACTCCAGCGACGAGGAGGAGGAGTCCGAGTCCGACTCCGACTCCGACGACGAGCTCCTCAACCCGCACAAGCGCGCGCCGAGGACGAAGGTTGAAGAACCCGTCGTCGAGAAGAGCCAGAAGGAACTCGAGGCGGACATGGATAAACTGCGATTGGTGCGCGAGAGGCGCGCGGCGCAGGCGGCCGAGCGGATCGCGAATGAAGGGTTCGACAGGTTCGCCACGCCGGGATCCGCCAACGGGCCTCCCCTCCCAAAGAAGAAGTAGACGAAGAGAGATGAACGATCGTGACAAAGCCCTGCTCAATGAACCCTAGCGGCGAGGCGCGTGAAGACTCACAAGACGCGGAAGCGATGATATGATGATACACTTAATTCAGTTACACCGATGAACCAGCCCTTAATACGCCGTGAATCCACCCTTTCCTCGTTCCATCGTTCACTCCACGCAAACGCTCACGCCTTGACCTCCGCCTTGGCAGCGTCGTCCCGGAGCATGGTTTCGATGAAAAACTCCCCAGCCTTGTACGAGCTTCGCACCAGCGGCCCACTCGCCACGTACCTGAACCCGACCACCTCCTCGCCGTACACCTTCCACTCGTCGAACTTCTCCGGCGTGACGTACTCCATGACGTCGAGGTGCGACGCCGTGGGGCGGAGATACTGCCCCAGCGTGAAGATGTCCACGCCCGCGGCTTTACAGTCCCGCATCGTCGCGGCAATCTCGTCATCCGTCTCGCCCAGTCCGAGCATGATGCTCGTCTTGGTGACGAGCCCTTCGGGCCCGGTTGTTTTAGCGTGCCTCAGGACGTTCAGCGATTGCTCGTACCCCGCGCGCGGGTCCCGGACGCGCTTCTGTAGCCGCTCGACGGTTTCGATGTTGTGCGCGAACACGTCGAGGCCCGAGTTGGCGAGATGCGTCACCGCGTCTGTGTCTCCCTGGAAGTCCGGTGTGAGGCACTCGGCGAGGATCTGCGGTTTGAGGGACTTGAGGGTACGTACGGTGCGCGCGAAGTGTTCCGCGCCGCCGTCCGGTATGTCGTCGCGGTCCACGGAGGTGAGCACGATGTATCCGACTCCCCACTCCGCGATGGCCTTGGCGGTGTTTTCGGGTTCCATCTCGTCGGGCGGGGCTGGCGTGGCGGCGGTGTTGACCGCGCAGAAGCGGCATCCGCGTGTGCACGTGTCGCCGAGGATCATGATCGTCGCGGTTCCCGTGTCGCCGTTCCAGCACTCGCCTAGGTTCGGGCACATGGCTTCCTCGCACACGGTGGCGAGTTTGAGATCCTTCAGGCCGCCGGTGAGGTACTCGTAGCGATCGCCGCCCGGGGCGCGCTGGCGCAGCCACGGGGGCTTGGTGAGGCCCGCGGGCTTACCCGGGATGTCGCGCTCCACGGTGTCGGCGCCGGTGACGGTGGGGACGACCATCGGTCCGCACATCGATGCCGCCGCGTTCACCGGGGCGGGAATGTCCACGCCGCCCTCCTTGGCCAGCTCGACGAGCTTCGCGAACGCGTCGCCGGACTCCTCGAGCGCTTTGAGCTCGTCGTGTTCAGCCTCGGAGAGCGACACGCCGTCCTCGCCCGAGGCGTTGACGCGACGGGGGTGGCGAGCGAGCGGACGAACCCTCGACACAGATGTGCTTTTCCCCAGGCCCGGATAAGAAAATCCTGAACCGAGTCGGGTCGTCCGTCGTTCGGAGGCGCGCGCGGCGCCCGCGGAGGACGCAGCCGCGCGAGCCGCGACGGAGTGGATCATCGCCGTCATCTCGGTGCTTCCGCGGTCGGTTCGCTCGACCGTGCGCGTGCCCAAGTGTTCATTTCATCAGGAGGCGAAAAAGTGCATATCCGCTGACGAGGTCAGGTCAGCTCGAGATCGGACTTCCACCGTAGAAGAGCACCGCCGCCGCTTGCCCGTCTTCACTTCTTGCGAGCCCACGCAAGCGGTCGGAGCGCATTCGCGCGCTTCCACGCTCGGGAACCCTCCGTGTGGACCTTCTCGGGCGTGTCGGATCCCCGATGGGCGCGCGCGGCCGGCATCGAACCAAGGTGAGCGCCGCGGCGGTCGGCTAGTCGATCTCCACGGCAGCGCTTTTTCCTCCCTCGCGCTCCACTCGCTCCAAGAACGACGCGGGACCTGGGCTGCGCGTAGTGAAGATATCAAACTCCGAACACGCCAGTTCTGCTTCTGATTGCCGAAAGGCACCGGTGACGTTACCCTGGAAGTTGACCGAACGTGACCAGCCTCGGTGCCCGCGCCGTCGTTCGCCCGAACCCGCGCCGAACCTTCTTCGCCCCCGCGGCGATCGATTTCCAAATGACGATGAAAACTACATTAGATGACGAGGCTGATCCTCCTATGGTCGTGGTATTCACGCCGCTGGAGGGCAACGCTTCGGCGTCGCACATGATTGACAAATCGAGGCATTTGTCCGATGGAAACTCGCTCGCCCCCGTCTCGGTGACTGACGCCCGAGCGGCTCGTTCATCAGGGGGCTCGGCTCGAAGCTCGGATCGGTTTTAGGTTATTTCGCATGATCCCGCCCGGCGACATCCTCTCACCAGTGTCAGAGCGGCATGATGACACGTCGATATCATGACGCCTTGAGGTGATCGTAGGTAGATCAGCCATCGCTTGGGCAGCTGGAGACCTGCGACTTTCCTGGGCAGCGTATTTCCTTACCACCCGAGTTTTATTCTCCGTTTTGTGCCGCGTGGCTCGAGTTCCAAATGACGATGAAAACTACATTAGATGACGAGGCTGATCCTCCTATGGTCGTGGTATTCACGCCGCTGGAGGGCAACGCTTCGGCGTCGCACATGATTGACAAATCGAGGCATTTGTCCGATGGAACCGCACGCGCGCGCTCGACCCGCCCGACGTTGATTAACCCGCTTCGCGCGTTCGCGACACCAAAAGCTCACACGCGTTGACGTTATTTCCATTTCTTCACAGACGGGCTCGACGCGGTTGGAGAAGGGTGCCAAGGTTGTCGCCGCCGCGGAGGCTGCGATGGCCGCGGCGGAGACGCGCCTCGCCCCGCTCATGGATCCGACGCTGCACGTCGCGGACGACGGAGATCTGAGCGAGAAAATCGGGGAGTTGGAAGACAGAGCCAAGCGGCTGTCTCGAGAGGAACGGGAGGAACTGAAACGGGGTCGAGAGTTGAACATCATCACCGACCCGACGCCCGGGAAGTGACGAATCTGTATCACTTGTATCATCACATTCATACGTAGAACACAAATTGTAACGCAACGCAGCACGCACGTAAAACAGTAAAACACGCAGTAGTAGAACTCAGTAGAAGAACTCAGAGTCGTCGCGGCCGTTCACCGCAGAGAGAAACGCGTATGAAAACGCGGGCACGAAGGGGAGGACGTAAGCCTTGACCAAGATTGTCCCCAAGAGCGCCACGGGGAACATCAGCCCGAGCGGGAACCCGTCGGAGGCCGGTTCAGCCGCGCCAAAGAAGTTTGTCTCCACGGCGAACACCCCGAGGAGCGCGAATGACTGGATCGCGGTGTACAAGTGAAGCGTCTTCAGGGGCGCCCGCCTGATGTAAGAAGAAGACGGGTGGCACTCGCGAGCGGTGACCGCCAGTAACGCCCGCTTGAACATCCCGTTGGACTCGAGCGAGGACCACCCGGTGTAGCACATGTACCCCGACAAAACCGCCGTGGGCACGACGGAGAGCACGTGCCTCCCGAGTAGGATGGTGAGCACGATGAGGGCGTGGGAGACGAAGTTCGCCACGCGGGTCTCAATCGCGGAGACGACTTTGGACTTGACCTCGCCCCTCTGCTCGTACTCGACGACGGTGGCGAGAACTCGCGCGTGCTGCGGGGAGTGCGGGATGGTACCCATGGGCATCGGGCAGCTCAGGAAAACGGAGGCGGCGATGACGCACCCGACGCCGAGCATGTCCAGGTGCAAGCCCCGACCCGCTCCCTTGACCAAACAATTCGCGGGCGCCGCGGTTAAAATGGAAGCCGCGTTTGATTCGACGAAGACCTGCGCCGCGAAGGCGAACCCGGGAACCGCCGCGAGCGCCCCGAGCTTCGGGGACAGGTTACCGAGCGACGCCCACAGCTGTGCGCGGGGCATCGGCGTACCGTCCGTGATGTTCGCGCGCTTGACGTCGACGTCGGGGGACACGACGTACGACAGCGCCGTGAGCGACACCAACGAAATAGCGGGAGCCATATCCGCGAATACGGTCCTCGTCGTCTTTGACATGAACACGGACCTCTGTATCCCCAGCACGGCGCGAGCGACGTAGAAGGTACCGAGGAAGAGCACGAGGTGCTTGAGGAAGAACGCCGGGTGATCCTCAACCTCCACGTCGTCCATCTCGTCGGTGACGACGGAAGCGGACACCACCTCGCCGACGCCGCCTCGGATGAAAACGCCCGATACCAACGCCGCGAGGATCTCCTGCGTGAAGCTACCCGCGTGCCTCGCGAGCCCCGCGCCGCCGACGGACGCCGTGAGAACCACGAACGCCGCGCACCACGCGCCGACCGCGGCGTGGAACGCGAGGAAGTCCTCGCCCTCGAACATCCCGCCTCGACCGAACCATGTCGCGAGTATTTTCACCCAAGCCACCGCGGTGCCCGTGACCCTCAGCACCAGAAGCGGGGACCCGGCGATGAGCGAGAACGCCATGTTACCGACACCCTCCGCGAGTAACACCTCGGTCGGGCCGATGGCGCCGTTCGTTTCCTCCCGGAGCACCACGCCGAGCGCCAGCGCGGGCGCCAGGGTGGAGAAATAGAGCCAAGCGGTAGCGTTTACCGTCTTGGAGAACGAGTATGTGTCCTTGAAGGCGTCGGTCCAGTCGCTGACGTAGTGGGGCGCGCGGTACCTCACGTCCCTCGCGACGGACGCGAACGGCCAGGCGTAGAGCCCCGTCATCGATGCGCCGGGCGTGGGGTGGAGGGGCGGCGGGGTCCGTCGTCTCGGATCCACCTCGCCCGGACCCGCTTTCGGGTCCGAGGTTGACGACTTTCGGTCCACGAAGGTGAGCACCGCGGCTCGCATGTCGCGCGCGTCGCTGGCGCGCAGTGCGGTGGAGAAGAAGGCGTCGTCGTTGAGTAAGGTGGCGACGGTGTGCGCGGTGGCGACGCAGGTCTTAGCGGGCGGTGGAGACGGCGCGTCGGCGCCCGACAGCGCGAGCGCCACGAGCCGAACTCGAACACAGCTGTCGACGCCGAGTAAGGACGGCGTCTTGAGCCTCCCGACGATGACGACGCGGCGCGTGAGGTTCGGGACCTCGGCGACGGCGACGATGAACCCGCGTCCGTTGATGGCGCGTTCCCACGGCGACGCCGTGCCCATGTCGCCGCGCGGGGCGAGCCTCGCGGTGGAGGCTGACGACACGAAGCTGAGGTCCATCAGCGCTGCGGCGGAGGAGGTCAGGCTTCCACGCCGTTCGAGCTCCTCGTCGTCCGCGTCTTCGCGGAGCATCGCGTCGACGCACTGCTCCTTGAAGCGGTGCGACGTCGGGACGAGGCTGTGCTTCGCGGCGCGGCAGATCAGCTCGCGCACGATGCCGCCGGGGCTCGTGGCTTTGACCCCCAGGCAAAACAACGACCCGAGGCTTTTATCGCTTCGCTTCACGATGGCCGCGAAGGACGCGGGCGACTCCGGGTTGGCGTCGTCGTCGTCGAGGGACAAGGCGACGAGGTCCTTGCGCGCCTGGATCTCAAGCGCGATGCACTTCTCGGGAAGCACGCGCGTCTCCACCCAAACCAACGCCCGAGGGTTCGCGGGGGCGGTCAGCGATATTCGCGCCGAGAGCGCGCTCAGGCGGCGGAACAAAGAGACGCCGCCGCTGGATGTGCGGCGTTTGACGGGCGGGGTTCCGTCAGAGGTGGACACGGGTGTGACGGGGGTGTGGTGCTCGGGGTTGTCATCGGAGCTGAGGCTGTCGTCGTGGCGCAGCCGTGGGACACTCATGGTGTCACGAAGTGTGAGAGAGCACACACAGCTGTGTTTCAAACGGGACGTACCACGACTTTTTTCAAACCTAACTCGCGCCCGACCGCACACCATGACGAAGAAGAGGAAGGCTGAAGATCCCGACGCCCCGCCCAAGCCCAAGTGGATCACTCCCGTGGATGACCCCGCGTGGGAACCCTACATGTACGAGTGCCTCTACAGCGGCGAAGAAATGTTCAAAGCCTCGCGCGTTCAGCTTGGACCCACCAAACGTCTGGCCTGGCCGTTCAAGACGCATCCTGACCGCTCCAAGCTCTCTAAGAACGCTGAGGAATCTCTCGTCCGTGCTATCGACATCTTCGAGGATCGTCTGCGCACCATGGACGACGCTCCTCTCATCAGAGATCTCGTCGCGCCCGACGAGCGTGAAGTATACGTGAAGGACTCAAAGTGCCCGTGGTCTAACCAGACGGGCTACCTCATTATGATGAGGGTAACGAAGCCAGACATTATGACGCAGTTCTACAAGGAAAAGAATAAGATCCGGCACCACCCTACCTATGACAGCTACTCCGACGATGCGTACAAGCCCCTCCTCGACTTCCACCTGCCCCAAGCCGCCTTTAAGGTTCTCGCTTCCGTCGTCTCCACGTACCCAGGCTGCGACGTTCGCCAGGTCAAGCTGACCGATGAGGAGAAGAAGGACAAGGGCTTCACCTGCAAGACTGCCATCTCCCTCACTGACGCCGCCATCAGCAGCGAAGCCTGCGACGCGTTCCGCGCGGGTAGGGTTGAGGAGGCCACTGCCGGTCAGCTCGCTGCAGCGAAGTTCTTTGACGAAAGAGTCAAGGTCGAGGGCCTGCCCAAGGCTACAGGCTTTTCAGCAGGCTTCAGGCTTATCATCCCCAACGAGATCTCGGGTCCGGCTCCGCCCCCGGAGCACGAAGATGACGATGGAGAGTCTGAAGATGACGATGGCTTTTTTGACTACTGATAACCCTGGGTCCAGTGAGCACTCATTCGAATGAACCGAGCGACGAACGAACGAGAGAAAACCTACGCCGCGTGTTTCATCTCACCTACGCTACACCTCTTCTACTTGAACATCAGCAACTTCCTAACCTTGAGCACGTTGCGACACGTCACCGACACCCGTGTACCCTCCCGTCTCCTCACCTCCCCGCACGAATCCACCGCGCACCGCCAGTTCACCACCGATTCGTCCACCGCGTCCTCCGTCACCGACTCGATCCCGTGCAGGTATTTAGTGTACGCGGCGCCGTCGAAGAACAGCAAGCTCCGCCTGGGCAGCCACACGCCGAAGGGTTTCATCGCAGTCGTCTCGGCACCCCCCTCGGCACCCCCCTCGGCACCCGGTGACTCACCGACGTGCGGCGTGAACCTCATCACCGCGGATGCGCCCAGCGACGCGATTGCCACCGCGGGGAAGTAGAGTGGCCCGTCCTGGTGTGGCATGATGCCGCCGCCCGGCTCGTACTCGTTCACCAGCGCGTGGTTCAGCTGGACGTTCGCCGGGAATACGTCGTCGCCGCACGTCTCGCGGACGGATTTCAGCAGCTTGCCAAGCCAGTCCGGGAGGGGCCGGGCTATCATTCCTTTCTCGTGCACCTCGCCTCCGTGCGCCTGCACCCTCCGCCCCGATACGAGCGCCCACGGGTCGCCCACCGCACCCGAGGGGCGATACACGCGCCCTAAGAAGTACTCCTCCTCCGCGGGGGTGCACCAGTCCTCCATGACGTAAACCCTCGCGCCCTTTGGAACGCCATCATGTAGCCGGTGTCGGGCGTCCATCGATGG
>Ga0302114_10000646_pt1 | contig 24108 bp, 19 predicted proteins | sample AG5_Surface_MG_FD_203107 | JGI IMG/M metagenome (GOLD analysis project Ga0302114, IMG submission 203107) | Marine microbial communities from Western Arctic Ocean, Canada - AG5_Surface | ecosystem: Environmental > Aquatic > Marine > Oceanic | place: Canada: Western Arctic Ocean | collected...
TGTATGAGCGAATAGACCGTGGTGTTTGATTAACGATACCAGGTGACTGCACATTTTTCAATATGTTGTTGACATTGAGTCCTGTAATCAACGGCTATGCCGAATAACATGTATCAAATAACCAGATTTGTTTATGCTCAGATTGGAAAAATACGACTTATTTAATACCTTCATTCGTAAGTTTCGTTCGTTCGTACAATAATATACAAACGACTTTATTTTAATTATATAACACTTTTTATACACACGTCGCACCGTAAAAACAATTTTGATCGGATAATAAATAAACATTACCTTCGAAGGTACCTGCTAGCTACTGCTGTATCGAATATATTATGTGTGTCGAAAACAGTTGAGCCAGAGGATTCTTCTCTCAATGGTCTGGAGAAGCCAAAGTGGGCTGGAAAATGCGCCGTTCACTGGCGGTGCATGTGACATATAGCTTATTCATTATTTCCTGCATCACCCCTTCAAATTACGCTTGCCCCTGTTTCCTTTGCACGAAGCACCCGACGGCCCTGTTTTTCCCGGACTTGGTGCTAACTTGCGAGCCTCTGGAATACCAACGCACAACACCGTTTACGGTCCACCCCTATGAAACGGCGACTGAGAAATTCTACCTTGAACAAGTATCGTTTTCTCCTTCGCATGTTTGCCGATCGGATATCCGCGAGTCCTTGCCGATCGTAGCCAACTCGCTGACTGATCGCAGCTCAGCTCACATTCGATCTCATAACTTGTACCTTCGGTACCAAAAAGTTGACGTAAAAAGGATTGACAGAGGGAAAAGTCCTATTCACTTTACATCAGCAAGCGCTTTCACCATCAACCTTTCCGCATCACAAAATAGCGCCCGACATTCAACTGAACGAAACTTTTGCTGTCGGTTGGTGGTGTTCCCAAACCATGACCTGAGCATCATGGAAAATAATAAATGTAGGACTGGAACCTTCGCTCTGTCTGATTTACATGTTTCTACGTCATCTGTCGGCCAAATATCTTATGACATTTACCTTACGCTTTTGACGAGAAGCACACTCCAACAAGCGTGGCGCTCGTACGGGAAGATGACGAAACAAGATGGTTTTGCTAATTCGATTGTCCCTGACTTGTTTTCTTCGCACCGGAGTGTTTCCTTTGCTCACAATGTCTCCATCAGACTGTTATCTCAAGAAGCGCAGGCTGGCCAGTTGAGTGCGTGTTTCGGAATTCCCCGTTGTCAGAAGCAAATTTTATTTCTGCTGTTGTTCGAATTCAAAATGGTTTATTCAGAGTCATCGCACGACAGTTTGTTGTCCTTGCCAACCGCTATGTGTAACTTATGCTATTTTGGTTCGCCATTGAGGATGCTTCATATAAAGCTGTATACTTACAGAGAGCGGATGTATAAAACTGCCCTACAATTTTCGAACCTTGAGGCTGGACTTCCACGTGAAGACGGATATGACAATTGCTTTCATGCGTCGTCAGGAAGGACAAACACCATTAGTTCCAAAGCTGGTGATCAGACACCATCAATTGATTACGCATTGACTTCCTTTCTTTGCATTGCCGCTCAAATGAGAGATGATCGATGGGCAAGGAAATCAAGAAGCGTGACAGGGACATTTCACTTTATATCCGTGCATGGAATCGTGCAGATGACTGCTGATCCGCATTGTTATACATTTCACACATTCCATTTGGATATCCACAGGGCGTGGATTTTCATTCCGTCTTTACCAAACTTTTTTGAATGTGTTGAATCTATATCTACATTTCCGACTTCGTATCGAGTATTTGACGCGATTTCTGAGACTGTCTTCTTCATGATTGCGATCATGGCTTCCACGTACTCAATTACTTTGGTAATAGATCTGTTGTGCATTGCCAAGCTCACTTCTTCTCTAAAAAGGCCTTTTCTGGATTGCTGTATTGAAGAAACTCAGAACACGAAGGCAATTCAGAATATTTATGCGTCTAATCTAGCTAAAATTGGGATCAAGAACAGATTTAATGCAGGACATTCTCATAACCGCCCGGAGTCTTTCCCTCCAAACTCAACTGATGGGGAAAAAGTCGTGCAGCGGAGTATTCGCGGAGACTGCATGCCTTTATTTTTAATGAAGGCAGGTAATAACAAAATACGCAGCATTGGGCTAAACTCGAACATGCTTGCTAGCGAATGTCATCAAAGACATTTTCAAGTTGCAACAATGCATGGACAGAAGCTGTACATGCGCCGAATCCCTCCACCGAGGAAATTCGTTTAGTTTTCCACTTTGGTTTAAGCACGCAAGAAAGTTTTGTGAATTTTACTCATATTCTCAGAGAAACAATTCCATTGTCACTAAGGTTGACGATCGCCCATTAAAAGTAATGACACTGGACCAAATAGCTTTCAAGAACAGAGGTTTCAAGAACAGAGGATACTCACAAGAGTACGTGTAGAAGATCTCAATCTGCCTTCACATAACTATCCAAAGTTTCCTCGAGCTTCGACTGGTCGAAATCTCCGGTAAAAACGCAACCGCCTAGTTCGCCTCTCAGGAGGATGAAACGAACTTGACCGTTTTCTGACTTCTTATCTATGGCCATGAAATTCATAAACAGTTGCTTAGTCATTAATGACGGGACCTGGACAGGCAACCTGTACTTTTCAAGCAAACTTGTGGTTCGTTTAAAGATACTTTGATCAATCCAGCCCAAGCGTTCAGACATAAATGCAGCCATCACTATTCCGACAGAAACAGCCTCACCATGCAACCATTCTCCATATCCTACTCCAGTTTCAATTGCATGCCCAAATGTATGACCAAGATTCAAAGTTGCACGCACGCCTCCTTCCCTTTCATCAAGTGCGACAACCTCTGCTTTGTTAATGCATGATTTTTCAATAGCATGTACGAGTGTTCCTGCCTTCCTGGCCATAAGCTTTTCAACGTTCGCCTCCTGCCATTCGAAAAATTCTCGATCGCGAATGAGGCCATACTTGACCACTTCAGCAAGACCCGAGGAAAACTCACGATCAGGCAAGGTGTCCAGCGTGTCGATATCAACAACTACGCAACGGGGTTGATAGAATGCCCCGATCATATTTTTTCCTCCTGGGTGGTTCACACCTGTCTTCCCCCCGACGGAAGAGTCGACCATTGACATAACTGTAGTCGGAACTTGCACAAAATGCACGCCTCTCTGATATGAAGCAGCTGCAAAACCAGTCATATCTCCGATGACACCCCCACCAAGGGCAACGAAGGTGGTTTGACGATCGAGTTTAGATTCGAGAGCTTTGTCGAATATTTTCATGAGAACGTCAACAGTCTTATATTTCTCGCCGTCGGGTAGAATGATGACTTCCACCCGGAGGTCTCCTTTAGATTCGAGCGCCGCGACCGTGCGATCAAGATATAGAGGTGCGATCGTTTCATTTGTCACCACAAGAGCGGTACGGCCAGGTACGTGCTTGCGAATGAGATCGCCGTCGTCAAGAAGCCCCGAACCAATGTAAATTGGGTATGAACGTTCGCCAAGGTCGACTGTCACGACAGAGGGAGCCTCAGACAGAGCAGAAGGAAGACAACATCTGTCCACCGTCGACGTGACAGATTTTTTTGATATCCGGTTACGGTTTGCTCGACCTATACGTGCTGACGACGAGAGCTTGGCCACACGCATATCCGAGCATCGAGGTAGGAGTGGCCTAGACAACGCCAGCGACATGATTTAGATAACGTGAAATTCAGAAACTCCTCGCAACAGTTGGTGTGGGCGTTTTGCCTTGTCCTCTTTTTATGTCCTCTTTATTTCCACTTCTGCAAATAAAGAGCACAAAAGCCGTAATTTCCCTTTTACGTAACACTTACAGTATTAAGTACCACTTCCGTACCAGCAGCAGGTTTTGATGTAGAATGGGTTCATCGTCAGCAAAATAAATAAAGGCGTGATAAAATTTTATATGGTGTAGAGCATACAATACAACTGGGCTGCATTTCTCCGCGAGTGTGCGAGAGTACTCCCATGAGCAAACAGTATGATTTTCCAAAAGGTCGGTTTTAAAATAATTACGTCACCACTGTCCTTAAGATCTTAATAATATCATATCATTGAAACTTTAAAATACCTGCTATTATTACATATATTACATCTTATTATCATACATATATGACAACGGAAATGAAAGTAGTACATTCCAAAGTTGTTTTCAAGTTGTTTTCAAGTATTATCATAAATAGTAAACGAAATTTTCCGAATCGCGTCTTCTTAACAGCTAGTTTTTGCCCATCTTCAGATTAAACCCTAAGCATACAGCCGCCCTTCCGGCACGCCTGTTGTGTATCTAAAGACCAAGTTGTTGCCATGGCACGGCGTCCAGCAAAGTGCTACCGCGTGATCAAGAACAAACCTTACCCAAAGTCTAGGTACTGCCGCGGCGTGCCTGACCCGAAAATCCGCATCTATGATGCGGGAATGAAGAAATACTCGGTGGACGCGTTTCCTACTTGCGTACATCTCGTAAGGTGAGAGCTCTGATTTGTAGAAAAATGACGCGGAGCAATCTCTGCACATGTGGTCGCACTCAACCTTCATCATATGATGTGGCCTGCGATCCTGCGCGATGTTTCTTGACACTCGGCCGCAAACCGGCTTGTTAGGGTTTTTCAAGTCTTGAGTCACAAAGCGAAACGCTACGTCTTGGTTTTACGCAGTATTAAATACGGGCAGACATGTTTCTTTCGGGTTTTCACGTCGTGCGTGTGCTTTTTCTTCTCCGCGTTACCTCGTATTACTTACGGGAAGCAAATGGTTAAACATATTCACCTTAAGCCCTACCAGTTTGTCGTGGGCCTAGACTCGGCTCAGGACCCTTTTCCAAGCAAAATCCGTTCCACCTGTAATATTTCTGACTTGCTTCAAAACCAACAGTTTCGAAAAAGAGCAGGTCTCATCCGAAGCAATGGAGGCCGGACGCATCGCAGCCAACAAGTACATGGTGAAGAACGCTGGCAAGGATCAATTCCATCTTCGAGTCCGGCTCCATCCCTTTCATTGTCTTCGAATTAACAAAATGCTTTCGTGCGCCGGAGCAGATCGTCTCCAAACTGGTATGCGCGGTGCATTTGGCAAGGTACAGGGGACTGCGGCGCGTATCGCCATCGGTCAGATCATGCTTTCCATCCGAACCAAGGACGTGCATGGTGTGAAGGCTGTCGAGGCCTTCCGCCGCGCGAAGTTTAAGTTTCCTGGTCGTCAGAAGATCGTCACCTCCCGCCAGTGGGGTTTTACCAAGTTCACACGTGAGGACTATGTCGCTTGGAAGCAGGAGGGTCGTATCCAGCCCGACGGTGTGAACGCAAAACTGTATGAGAACCATGGTCGCCTCGAGGCGCGCCCTGCAAACACTCTGTTCCTTCAGCCTGCACGCGTATACAAGGATCGAGTTGAGGCCTAATGTGAACATAGCGTTATTTCTACTTCCTTGTCGATACGTATATTCTCTTTCCTCTCACACGTAAATGATATGTCAGCTGAAGGAAGGTCTAGACGGTGTCATCACTCCTGCGCCTCACTTGCTGTCAGCAGTGCATCTGTTGCTCCCACGAATCTGATTCTGCATCCAGTTCGCTAAATGCGGAAATTGTATTATTGGTTGATGCAGAATGACGTCATTCTCCGACAAGCTTCCATCGAAAGCAGGTATCTGAATGCATAAATGTAATTTAAAATACAAACTAGCGCGTCGTCATTAACCAGGATCGGAAAGCTGAGTCGACATCTGGGCGTAGCCAACTGCAGTGTGGCCTTTTATGTTTAAACCAAACCTCTCAGTCATGATCTTGATCAGTGAGGGTGAGTAATCAAGCTGTGGAATAATCTTCGTTCTATTTGACACTCATGCCGATGAAATCGACACTGCCGCGGTTGACTGAAGCATGTCGTTTGTCACCATCTTCAAAGACGACTGAACGTTTTGCACTGCTGACGCTCATGCGCGCTTGCATCGACGACAAGTTGCACAATTCGGTGTGCACCAACATCGACTCGTTCACTTTCGATAACCAGGGATCAGTTATTTAACATCTCTCGGAAGCACTCGCAAATGTCGTATTTTTGGAGTTTTGAACAAGATTCTGCGTGCCTAGATTGACTGTGAGTCGACGCGTCTATATCTGATATGAATTTCGCCATATGGGATGCATTTATCCTGTGCTGCTTCAATAATACCCGCTCCGAGCAGAACGAGGCAATGGTAGAAATACCTAGCAGCCTTCTTTCGAATAAAGCGGTTGTACGAACAGAGTTCGCATAGATTGAAGCCCAAGGACATCTCTCTAGTGTCTTTCTGTTCTCCAGAACTTTGACGTTCTACATTGTACCTCCAGTTGATGTCGCCGTTTGACGTGAACAAGCTTGACATATCATGTACAAAATCACCTCCAAAGAAGTCGGGGTCGACAGATGCTGTGTTTCTGGCATTCTGTCCTATCTCTGTACTCCGTCTGCCTCTGACGCCACTCGCAGAATTTTCTTCTGAATATTTTAGTTGCTCGGCGAGATCATGACTATCAACTGTGTCCGCTGGTGGCATACTTTCAGCATCACGAGGTATTGGCGTTATGCCAGCAAAATCTGGATTCAAAATCGGGTTGCCTTTTGTCATACGTACTTTTTCAAACTCGCTAGCTTTGCTCCGGGGCGTGGCGTAGCATCCATGTTCAGCATCGGTGTCCTTCTCGGCGGCTGTGTGGGTATCAGAAGAAGTACGGAAGTAAGTAATGTCATTACTGGAGATGTAACACCCTTTCAAATAGCCATTGGCAAAAAAACTGCCTCCTTTTTTCATACGCCTTACAAAAGGGCAACGCAAAGAATTCAGCCGTTGCAAAAACAACTCTATAACTGCACTGTTTGTCCGCTTCTGTGCCCGGGAGTTGAACATCTTAAAGTTGCTGTTGAACAGCCCAGCGTGTAGATCAGTGAAGTCGACGCCATTCTCAGTGTTTGCAGCTGACTGCCAGCTTGGATGCATGAGTAGATCGCTCGCATCTAAGAGCCATTCGCGGTAATCATCTGAGCTGATGTGGATCTCCTCGTCGAAATATGATTCGAGAGTCCTAGCTCCTCTGGAAAAGGCTTTTCGGACTGATTTAATATCTTGTGGTATGCCGTCATGTTTAGTCGCGATTTGCCCCCCTGGTGACGGTACACTGGAGTCATGTGTTACGTTTATTGGTAAAGGAAACTTTGTTTCATCGTCATCTGAATGAGATGGTTTCGACATCATCGCTAAAGTATCTGGTCCCTCTTCACACAACTGCATAGGGATAAGCAACTTGCGTTGCTCATCGTGAAATTGACGTGCATTCTCTTGAAGTCGTGCGTCATTTAAATCTACAGGATATCTACTGTCCTTGATTCTGCGGTGCCAGTCAAGATTTGTTTCGCAGACGATACAATCTGGATGGAGTTTATTCGAAGCTTGACCATGATATTGATCGGTTGTTGGTGAACTGTGGCTGGAAATTAGAGGCGGGCTTAGATATGTGTGGTTGGTTATTCTGTCGCCGATATTTTTCGGAATGATTCGCACGTCGCCTTCTGTCCCTAGATCTGAGCAAAACAAACTGCCGCGCGGATCCGGTTTAGCATCGGAAACTGTAGACATGACGACAAACTCGTTTTCATCCATCTGGATATACTCCTCTCCTGATGCGATATGAGGGATATTCTCTTCTATTTGTAGATGATTCATGTCTACCCGTTGCGACAGCGCATTTGTTTGTTTTTGATGGGTGTTCAGAAGATGACAGCCCCGTCGTTTATGGTAATCATCGGAGGAAACGGTTGCGAGACTAGACATAATGCCTGTGCAATCTTCGAAAAGAAATTGCAATTGCTGAGTGTAAAGGGTAACAACACCGCGCATGAGAAGCGCAGCGAGACGAAGGGCCTGATATCAGAGACGAGCGTTAATTCTGATTGTCGGAGGAGAACGGGAGGGGGGGTTCAACCGCACCAGAGGCGAAGGGGGTCTCATGATTGTGTCACATGCTACAGGCACGGATATCTGCGCCATTTTGTGACGCGTAAGAATTTTGTGACGCGCTGGCTGATGCGCGAGTATCTGAGATGTCAGAGGTCGACAGAGATGTTTTTAACGCGCACCGCAAATTCAACTTAAAGCGGAAGGGTCAAGGTGTCAACTGTAGTTGGGTGCACTTACCCAGATCTGTCCGAGTGCACCTTTTGGAGAAAGCAAGTCGCCGCTGTAAAACATATCATCTACCCCAGTGCACGTATTCGTCGAGTTTTCAGTTGTGCCGTTCGCGAAGTCGTTTATAATAACGCCGTTCTGGTCACTAGCTAGCTAGCTAGCTAGTGCCTAATCTCCATGAGAGGATAAATAGCTAACACTTAATGAGGATATATATCCTCATTTATCTTCTCTTTTTTAACTCAAGAATAGTTGATTTAATAAAACATTTCGAAAAGAATCTAATAAGCTAGCTAGCTAGCTCACGTGCTCATCATCACATACGCATACATGATATAATATTATAATATAAGTGTTAAGAGTTCGTTCCGAAGATAGAATATTATTATAATTACCTTCGATTTATTTCCTACGAACGAAGGTAACGGTAATAAGAATAATAATATGTAAGGTTTCGAACGAAGAGCGACTAATAATAATAAAAATCTTCCACCGAGCAAACATCGTTAGGCGTGATTGCGTCGGTCCGTTCCCAGGTGTATCGGCATAGCCCCCAGTTTCTAAAAGATACGTGTATTCGTCAGTGTTTCATGAACGGTCGTCAGAATCCAAGAAGAAACGCGAACCCGGGCCGTACATGCTCTTCTCTTTGTTCTCTTCGCGCTCGTGGTCTTTATGCTGGTGGACGCTTTTCGTTTCAGACCTGGCATGTACGGATTTATTAATTAAAACATGATGAGACTGATGAGGGTGCGTACGTACTTGAGACATATTCCAGCTCTAAGCATAATTATATCATGCGCATACATATTATCGACCGGGCATGCACTAATAATATCTAATAATATTATGTCGGAAAGTCAGACATCGTTCACAATTCAATATTCACAAAATAATATGATATTCAACGATAGTTGTTCGCACAAAATATTGGCTGAAGTGGGGTTCGAACCCACGAGTGCATAGCACACGCGAATGATCTCACATTATTTTGTGGAAGGCGTGAGGTGAGTCGGCCTTGAGTCGCGCTCCTTAGACCGCTCGGACATTCAGCCTGATCCTCTCGCAGCAAAGGAAATCATCCCGTGATGAAATTCACTCCGCACGGTGAAAGTTACTACAGTGGACCAATGGTTAAACATGATATATATAAATGGAGCAATCACTAAAACAAACAAACAATAATCAAGTACGAATACGACGAAGGTAACTTATTATTTTGGAGCTATTATCCACGAAGGCAATAATATTGAAAAGTTTACATATATTTATTTGAGTACTGATAATCATATAATATCCGTCCGAATATCCTAGCTAGCTAGTCAAGTGTTACCTTCGAAGGTACGAAGGTAGCTAGCTAGCTAGCTCCATATGTTCGTGCCGCGACTCCAACTTCATCATGGGAGGTCTTAGGTTGACCTTCCGTCTTGGGAGTAGGAAAAACTCTGAGGGCAAGGAGGTTCGCAGTGATGGGCTGACATCTGTGGATCTAACTGGACCGGAGAGTGCACGTGGTGGAAGTACCCGACCCGAAACCGATAACGCCCTGCTTCACACAAGCCTCGAACAGAAAACATATCGTTCGACTGCCAGTATGGCTTCTATGAAAAGGATTCCAGCGGCTTTTGTGATAAAAGGCGTTCCGAAGGCGCTCACCGCTGCGGCGGAAGCCGAAAGGGGGCACCTGTCTCACAGATCACTTCGTGGGGCGAAAATCACGCAGGACATCCAACAGGTTCAACTCAGACCTCAAGCCCCTGTCTCCAACAAGGATTCGTCAATGTACGCTGGAGGATCCTCCCAACATACGCATGATACGAATACATGTATCAACTCAAAGAAAAGACGTCGGGATGTTGCCACGAAGAGCATTTCGTTGGATAACGCATCAAACTTGGCAAGTGGGATGCAAGAAAGGTTTTCAGCCGCTCTCTATGAGTCACCTCCACAGAAAAAAACGCTGGAGGATTTGATCAAAGAGCTTCGGGCAGGCGACGGGAATGAGCTTTTTGCCCTTCCCGCTGCAGCAACTTCTGTAGAAATAAAAACACCTTTTTCGATGAACTTCCTCACTCTTAGCGCAAACGTGCGGGCAGGAAAATACATTGATTGGGATAGCTTTATCCATGATGTAGAGCTCATCTTCACCAACGCCTTGACCTACACTTCAGTTGCTTCGAATCATAACAGGCTCGCGGCACGTATGTTATCTAAGTCTAAGGAGTTGATTGCACAGGCGCGCACGCCAGCGGGTGCTGCTGATGCCAAGCGCCCGCAAGTTACATGTCCGGATCATGGAATCTTTCAAACTCGGCGGAAAAGGTCTACAAAATCAACACTTGCTTTCAGGGTTACAGATACATCTTGGGAAGAAGACGGAGATGAAATCGCATACAGTTTGACGAGGCAAGATGTTGATGCCAATCAAAGTGAAGGCACGATTAAAAAAAGGAAAGTTTTGAACTTCAAGAGGGGTACATTTAATGAGTCTCGTCGCCCGAGGCATATATCTGTGATGTTGAGTGCGAGAGCAAGCAGTATACCTGCATCAACAAAACTGCTCCACCCAACGAATTTTTATTTCCAAGCGCAGCTACTTCCGGAGAGTTATCTTGAGCGACTGAATCGGTGGTGTCGTTCTTCGAGAGATGATACACACCTAGGGACAACACGGATGAAAGATGAGGCGGCGGGCTACACTCCCAAATTTGTCACGAGCTGCACTCTGCCAAAGCCGCCAACGTCTCCAAACCTGCAGGTTCCGGTGCTGCTGAAGCATGAGTCTCTTCTAATGCATGTAGGGAACGCGTCTGGTGCATATGTCAGATCAAAGGTCGATCCATCAGAGAAAAATGACACATCGGTGCCATCCTTTGCTTCCATTATGATGACGACAATTTCTCAGGCAAACACAATTATACATGCGGCTGTCAAGGCTGGGACAGAAGCACAAGTGATGGCAATCAAAGCTGCATCCATGCTGCAGAAGGATAACGATGGAGTCCATGAGATACATATCAACCCTCTGGTTGCTATTCAAAGCAATCTTAGGGTAACATCTAGAAGGCTCGAAGATGTCGTCCAAGCAATTCACGCAAGCCTAATGCAGCAGTTGCAAAGGATAAAAAAGTAGTGCACGAAGCGGACAGAATAGTGCAATTGACAATATTCGGCAGGTTTATTCCGTCATGGTTTTTGCCTGTGGATCCCATCTTGTAACAAAGTATAGCCGACTAAATAACTGTTCACGTATCCTGCTTCTTACTCTTCAATATATTCCACTCAGGCCAATCGGATGTAACGTTTCCGATGGAGAGACCAAATTTATGGAAGTCGCACTCTGTCCTGCTAGAGATCCCCCCAGATGCATATTGAAGGAGAAGTGCCCTTTGGTGACCAAGTTTACTCAGTGCTTGTGGCAGTTTTTGGGCTTGCCAAACATCAAGGTCATCAAAGAAGGAGCGTTTTGAGTGTACTTTCTTGTATCCGTTACATGATTGACCTGAACGCTCTGTTCCTTTGAGAGACAGATGGAATGCCTCCAGCAGCGAGTGTTTTTCTGCTCCAAGTGCAGTCATCAATGATTTAGGAATGCCAACAGCACTGTATGGCCTATCTACCCACCAGTTCATGAGCAATGTTACCAAGGGCAAGGGTGCACTTCCAAAGGATTCATTGTTGAGTACGATGATATTTTCATACTGACAGTGTGTTGTACAGAATATACAGCCAAACAGCTCAGCACTCCTACCCGCTGACCTGCCACATTCGCTGGATACTGTGGATGCAACACAGAATGAAAAAGGTCGCCATCGAATAGGAATAGTCGATTTTGACGTGGATTTACCACTGCGACCTCTTGCGGAAGCCTTGGATAGAGTGTTGGGGAGCTGGAACTAAATTTCCTTCTTTGACCAAATACAGCTGTGGCTCCACCTTCTCTCGTCAAATATAGCACGCTCCCGATGCTTGGATTCCTTCTTATATTTTTTGAAGCGCCATTCCTGTCGACTACGGTGTGTAAATCACAGTCAGTATGAAAGGTTTTAGGTTCTTCTTCGCCAGATACGTCCTGAATCCACCACTCTACTCCGGCAAACTGTAACCCTCTTATGCCAATACGGTCGAAGAGTGCGCTTGAATATAATTTTGAAATTAGGTACTCAACAGCACAGCGAGGCTCATCTGTGCGCTTGATTGGCATCCAAAAGGTTCCTTAAAAAAAAAGAAAGGGAGATAGAGAGAGATATAAGGAGAAACTTCACCACCATAGGCCTGCAAACAGCGGGCAGCTACTCACCCGAGGATAGTGCATTTGCCTTACTCGGGATATCATAGCCTGCATCGAAGATGTCTATCAACCGAAGGACTTCTTCTTGAACTCGTTGGAAACTTTTTTCCGAGAGAAAATCGTTGATGACAGCTGCTCCTGTTTTAGACTTCTGCGCCATTGAATGAATGTTTTCGGGACGAAAACGATGTATATTTTTAAGGCGAATTTCGTTGTAAAAATGATGTCGAACGTGAAGGCTCGCCCGAGAAATTTCTCCGCGAGTGTGCACGAAAATTATCGAACACTTAACTTTTAATAGACTATCTGAGCGATTCGTTTGATTTCAAAAACACCGGTTTTTCTATCTCTGGGTTTTTCTATGTTTTTCATTGTTTTTCTATAAATATTACGAACCTTCGAAGGTATTTATTAAATTACGTCACCCCTGTCCTTTATATGGAAATTACCTTCGTGAGTTATGATATTAAAGTTCCTTCGTGCGTAATAATAAAACCACTATCGATCCTCGCTCCATTGCATGCATCATGCATTATTTATGCTTGTTTGTACACTATCTATTTATTTCTATTATGTACATATGTATTCGAAACGGTATCTTTATTTCAAATTATTATTCGTGGAATAATACTCGTAAGACGAGCAATAATAGGACCGGAGCAATAGGGTCCGAACAAGAACCGTAGCTACTTCCCCCCCGCCCCATTTCTCAAAGTCGTCGCATCTCGGAAACAGTCGCACAGTGCGATAGTGCGACGGCGGCAGGCATCTCCCACAAGTTGTACGATGTCTTGTACATGTTAATATTGAAACGGCATACTCGGTCGGGCAGCATAAGCCGCTTCCTCGGCAATCCCGTGCGCATATTTCATAGCCTCTTGTTTATCTGCGCCCTAGAGGTCCGTTCCCCCAAGTCCGCGCTCGCCAGTTGAATTTATCTTAAATTAGCGGACGTCCCATTCCGAACATCGCGATATGAGTCCCTCCTTTTCTCGTCATCATTCTGAAAACGCATAGTATTTGCTACGTTGCTACTTGCCGGTCGCACGATCGCGGAAACCATTTCGCGTTTTTCACGTTTAAACGCGGAGTCCAACAACCTCGTTCGTTGCAGCATGCAAGCCCTCACCATTCATCGCGTACTCCCTCGTAGGTACTGCTCTGGTCGTTCTGTTTATTTCCTTGCCAATCTTCCGTCGGGTGGAGTGGTGCTGCGCAGGCCTACTACACGCGGGAAACGGTAAACACTGCGTTTTTTCCCCTCGTTTGTTTTCCTTTAAAAAGAGGAGAACTGCAGGTGAACCTTAAGTCAACAACTGGCGAAACTCTTGAAGCCCCGGTCCCTTGTCTAGACTTTCGTGGTCTGGAGCTGGCCTTAAAGGTGCGTTACCCGCCGGTTTCCAGTGCCTCTTCTTTACTCATTTTTCCGATGTCAGGCTGAAACTGCGTGGCACCAGCGAGCCTTTGCTACCTTGTACATTGCTCCTAGGCACTCACCACTTAAACAAACGAACTCGCTTCTAGTGCACTCGCTGCTTTTCCAGGTAATTGACCATCATGTTTCGCACGTACCGTATCTAAACCTTTCGACTTGTTTAGAAGAGATCGATCAGCACAGAGTCGCCTGTCAAAGCTGTTGCAGTACTCAACTTCAAGGGCCCATTAAGCACTGTTTGATCAACAGACTTGCACTTCACATCTCTTGTTTAGAGAAGACGACCAAAGAGCACATGTATCCTGTTTTTACCATGCGACACAGTAGGGTTGCTCGACCACGTCGTAGGGACACTTTGATGTCTGGAGGAAGCGGTCTTGCGGCCTTGCCTACTGCTCTGCCTTCCACGACAGGATTTCTTGGCAATATTTCTGCGGTGTTTCCCATGACCGATGTTTTGGCCGGCGCCGCGGCACGCGCCGCATCGCAGAGCACCATACATCCCTTGGACACCATAAAAGTCCGAATGCAGGCTGCTTTGAAAGGTAATGATGTGAATGTAAAACGCACAGCACCGCTACCTCTGCAAACAGTGAGCACCGGAAAATACGGCATAGGAATTGCACAGGCCACGTCATCGGGATCCCTACCGAAATCAATGGCAGTTGCTACTGGCGCTATCTTAGGCAAGGTCCAGGTGGAACTCGGGAGTCTTTACAAAGGTGTACTTGGGGCAGCAAGCGGCGCTGGTTTTGCAATAGGAGCTTATTTTGCATTTTATGGTGTTGCGAAGAAAGTACTCGAAACACATTCAGATTATTCCGTCTCAACAATTGCTTTTTTAGCTGGCGGCATCGGAGCTCTTGGATCTTCAATTGTCAAGGTACCTGCCGCGGTATGCATACGGTCTGTTCAAGCAAATATCTATCCAAACGTAATAGTGGCCGCAAGGCAGATCACGTCTTCGGCTGGACCAAGGGGTTTGTTTACAGGATACCTTCCAACCCTTCTAGAGGATGTCCCAGACATGGCTGTTAAGTTTGCGGCATATGAAACGATGCGGACAATGCACCGTCGTTTAACGGGTAGAGAACAGGAGGAAGCTGCTGCAGCTGCTGACATTTCCATAGGTCTGATAGCAGGTGCACTTGCTGCAGGGGCCACGACACCCCTTGACGTTGTCAAAACAAGAATGATGTGCAATGCATCCCAGCGCCCATCTTTCACAGGCGCGATAGCTGGGGTATGGCGTGACTCGCCTGCTGGTTTGGGCCGAGCCCGAGCGTATTTCACTGGTGTTGGCCCTCGAGCCTTCTCAAACGGCATAAACTCCGCGATTTTCTTTTGTTTCTTTGAGATGATGCGGGCTTCACTCAAGAAATGGGAGGAGCGACGAAAGCTTCTATCGCAGGCACGTACGTGTTACAAAAATGATCAACCGTTCGTGCGCGAATCAGCAGGTGACAAAAAACATGATTGCTTCAGTCCAATGGAAACAGTGTGCAAGACAAATGTTCGTCAAGTTCAAGCCGCCGAGGCGTCCCTTTCCCTTGTGCACTCCAAGAAAATTTGAAGACCAATCCGCCATCAAAATAAGGGCAGACGGCAAGTCCATAATTGTCGACTTCACGACGGCGAGGACATTCGACTGGACACTGCAGTTCTATGGATCTGCTTTGATACGACAGGTCAAGTTCGATGCACGATAATGAAATCTGGAATGTTTTTGAGAGTGTTTTGATGATGATTTTAAAGAATAATGACGATGCTCTACAGTTCAATGCGCTTAAGCCAAATTAATCTTCGTCACGTAAGTTTTGCCTCTCATGCATGCCTAACATCATTCACCTCCAAGGAATTGTGCTGCGAGGCCTCAAACGGTGAGGTAGCCTTGCTGGCAGCAACGTAGTTCAAAATCTTGAGGCGAGGACCTGGAGGTATCCTGACTTCTCGCAGTGCACTGTCTGAAAGAAGGGTGAGACAGTCGTCCATGAGCATGCCTTTCCTAAAGTTGCTTTCGTACTTCTCGAGTCCAAGTGTAGTCAGCATGCAAATTGTATGATAATAATATACATCCTGAGAAGAGTCTTTTCCAGAAAACTTTTGGCCGATTTTCATAAAAGCTCCATTCAGTGCAGCGAAGAGGGTCCCGGTGCGAATGGCGTCGGTCAAATAACCCAAAGGCGTTGAAGGCTTCACTTGTCCTGGCGCGGCCGGCTGATTTCCCGCAAGATTGGTAGTAAGTGACAAGGCAGCACCGGCACCAAACATACCAATCATATTAGTCTGGATGTCATCCACTCCCCGGTATCTCTTGACAGCAAGCGTCAGCCCACCTTGCACCGCAGTGAAAACCGCGAGATTCAAGGCAAGGACTCTGGGAGGGCCGGAAAACGAACCAGTCGTAGGGAATGTAGATTTATTCGGCATATTCGCGGCCTGTTTCTCGATGCTCTGATTAACCGTCCCGAGAGTGAAGCCAAGAATTCCGCCTGGAAGCGTTTGTTCGTCGGTAAGGGGTTTATTGCGAAGATAGTAAGGGAGACACTAGAGGAGCACATATGTGATCTAATTTACTCGGGAAAGGAGCACCTTGGATTGCGCTAGTAGCGGAGGTTATTCCGATTTCAACCTGGCAGATAGGATAGTGGTCGTCAGCAGTTGATCGGTGTCAGGGTTTCTGAAGCGGCCACGGTTGTCTCACCGCTGGGGGCTGCGCTCGCATCCATGACTCAAAGTGTTTCTTCTTCTCTTCCAGACCTTCAAACATTCCTGCTGATTGCGCTTGTTTCTATGCTGCCGGACGCTGTGATCGTACACGCAGTTCACAACTGTCCTCGAGGGAACGTATTCGAGCGGGCAGAGGGGTTTAGGCAATTTTGTATGTTTCACACCGTATTACTTGTGAAGCAAATTTTTAATCGATTCGGGTTATATATTTCCAAATCCTGCAATAACCCGAATAAAAACTCGGAAATGTTTCGTAAACCTATTAAGATCTTAAAACATATAAAAATTAATCAGTGAAAAACCCCAATCGGCGAACTGAAACCGTATCGGCTGTATTAATTAAGGTTTCGTTCGTATCATATTGAATACATATTAATATTTTATTATTACCTTCGTTCATTCGCTTCGCTCATTATTATTATTCGATTTCATTCGTATATAATATATATTATTGTTTCACATTAGATTTATTAGAACCATGCCCTTCTGCCAGCTTGCCTTCGAACTCGTCGCTCTTACTACCTCGCCAATGCAAGGAGTCGACGGATCAGTCGTCGCCAACGACCGTCACGGCGGCGCTCGACGCGGGATGTTTGATGCACACGAATTTCACATACAACCAAACCCCGTTGCCATCTCAGTAATCACAAGTACCTTCGGTACTTTTCTTAAACTAGCGCGGGGTAATATTTCGGTATTAGATCCTCACCTTTCAATGTATATGAGAACCATGAGCGGGCACTCTGAGATATGATCAGATGATTGCATTGTTTTTAGGTACTGGAGCGGAACACTTACCTTCCAAGGTACGAACTTACAAAATATGGTTGGCAACCCCTTTTCTGCAAGATTTTGTTGAAATGCTCAATTCCGCTCAGCAAACAGGGACATGGGACGAAAATGGAGAAAAACAGCGCATCAACAATCGATCTGGAATATTATGCCAGGTGGCGATCGCCACCGTAGCGCATACGTGCTGCCAGAATTGTCGCACGTGCTGCCGATTGTCGTTGCCAGCAAGAGCAAAATCAAACGGCGTTCAATTACGACCCTTAGAAAACTCAGGCACCAAGCCTTCTTCTCCTTCTGGTTTTATTCATACCGCTCCCATTTTCACCTCCGGCTGAACAAGCATTATTGGTTTCACTGCATTCCAGTCCCCTCCACCTCGTATGAATAAGTGTGCAGTCAAACTGTTCTTTGTCTAAGCGCAAATTCACTTCGTTATGGGTCGTGCATAACCATTTCTCGAAAGCGAGGCCGTTTGAAACATCTGGCGGGTGACGGGAAACAATATCTGCGAAGTGACGTGCGCAGTCAGCGCACGGATACAAGCGCGTCAAGATGCCGATCAGATCTTTGGCGTCCTTCTCTTGCCTGGCCGTGGGACTTTCGGGATATTGTGCAGCGAGTGTGTGAAGGAAAAGCCAGGTGCATCTACCAAGGTCCTCAGGAGAAACATCATTTGCAGTACTCATCTACAAAGCGAAAATAAATAGGACAAAAGACGGTTACACATATCGGTCGACGTGTAGCAACGGGATTGCGCACCAAAGAACGATCCGGGACTGTCGTGGCACCGATAGAGACACTGGCAAAAACTTCAAAGTTCCGGCGCATACGCCGACGTAGGTTGACGGGCGCCTTTTCATTCTTCGTGCACTTAACGGTGTCGTCTTTGTTGAACGGGTGATCGGGCCATGTCATGGTACTTGGTATGGCCATTGGTGGCAGAGGCTACGAGAGCGAGAATAGCTTCTCCGTTATACCCTCGAACTTACGAAGGTAAGTGTTGAGTGCGAAGGTACTCCTGTACCAAAGCAAGGAGCCTCGCAGAAAATACGACACCATCGTCCCCTTCGCACGTTTCGTTCGTATGCAAGGTACGAAGGTAATTAACACGAAGGTAATTAGCAAAAAATCAGCAGAATTAAATAAAGGTACGAAGGTACGAAGGTACCTCATAATACATGCATGCATGTTGTATTATATCAAGCTAATAATAATAAGCAAGGATGCCTCATAATAATAATATAATAAAAGGATACCTTCGTAATTATGGTTTCGAAGGTGATAAATAAATGTGCCTCATATTGAATAATAATAATGTAATATTAATAATACCGCCGAGCGAAGTATTGTAACGATATATTAAGAACTCTTACTACCAATTCCGCGAGTCGATGAAGAAAAGTACCTTCGAAGGTACTGCCGTAGGAATTTTCTTCATTGACTCGGTACGATTGATTTAATTATCGTATGGTAATATAGTGTATGTTAATCAAATATACGATCCAAATCACGTAATTTCTTACTGATTCCCATACAAAAGTGACATCGCCGCGCACGGGTAGGAAAAAAGCTGCGCAAAAACTCAGACTCGATATCATACGAATACGTCACTGTGACGAATGCATTTGCCGTTGCGTTTGAGTTTTTGCGCAGCTCGAGTGTTTTGATGTGACTGGAAACAAATTCTGGCACGTTGCTCACACAAAAAACTTTGAAAACCGACAGCCTCCACTCTTTCGCTTCGCCATGGCCGAACGACGAAGCCAAAGAGGACAGCCAAACTCTCGCGGGAGACCTGAGGGTCACCGTGCCACTTGTATCAACTTAGATCTACATGACAATGAGCGGCGCTGGAAGTGGAAGCGCAGCAAGCTGCTTGTTTCCTTCAATACTGTTGTATAAGCAACGTTTCAGAATATGTTTCTGGATCTCCTGGAACAACCGAGCTGCGCAAAACTTCAAACTCAACGGCAAATGCATTCGTCACAGTGACGTATTTGGATGAAATGGAGTCTGAGGTTTTGCGCAGCTTTTTCCCTAGCCGTGCGCGGCGATGTCACTTTTGTATGGGAATCAGTCAGAAATCACGTGATTGTGATCGTATAATGGATTAAATCCTGCGGCAGGTTTTTGGCGATTTCATCGACTCGCGGAATTGGTCACCTTCGTTACGAAGGTAAATCTTAAATAATGGATTTTTGAAGGGTTAGGGTTAACCCTAAACCCTAACCCTAACCGCTCTTGCCGCGCGCTGACACATGCTGCGCGCTGGTCTTTCAAAACATAGACCGTCAAATCCATGAGTTAAATCCCCCGTATAATGTTCCGTTACCAGAATTCACTTCACATCTTAATTCCATTAAATATTATGATAACGTTTCGTTTCTATTGCTTCTCATCATCAAGTCAGAATGCCGCAAAGTCAAAAATCCAAACCACGGCCTTAAAAGTTGCCGTTTCCTTATCGCAAACCTTTTGTGTGCTCCAGCAGGACAGGAGACGGCGAGCGACGCCTTTCCGGCGACGCTTGGCTGACACTTGATAGGGTTGCGGGTTTAGGGTTGCAAGATTAACATCGCTCCTAACATCGAGTGGCTCTCAACTGCAACTCACTGGCTACCGCTGCACCCTAAACTCCCGCTCACAGTTTTCTCTCGGCGATGGAGTCGCCCCCTTTCGCTTTCACACGAGAAAGTTTCTTGGCACCCAGTACTATCAGGCGGCCATGTCCGAATTTGTCTTCGACCCCAAGAGGACACCACTTGATCGCATGTCATGCCTCCATTGTCAACTCAAACGTCGGCAGGATGTATAAACCTGCGGGGTAGGGTATTTTTTTGTCCTCCACGAGAGCCGAAACTCCTTAGTTATGCCTGTACATTTCAACAAAGTTTACACTTCTACACCTTAGGCTTGGGCGGACTGCGTACTTCGAAATGTCTACCATGCTTGTCGGCAGTGACATGGCTGTAAAACACTTTGCGCAGGTATAAATTGTTCGAAAGCGACGTTCGTCCACAAAATATGCACATCATCTTCGTATATTTCCTTGCAGGGTGCTGGACAGGGCATCACAGCCGCCCCAAGCTATGGAAATGTCTCTCAGGGCCCCTCTGATCTGGAGGGCGCTTCAATTATACAAGTTTGCAAGCGTGTTATGTGTCTTATGAGTGATACTGGCGGCGGTCACAGGGCCAGTGCTCAAGCATTGAAAGATGGATTTGAAGTACTGTATGGTAACGCCTGTTCAAACTGTGTATTTCTACGATCTGCATCCTTTCATCTTAGGGAATGACTTTGACATCAACGTCGCGGACTTGTGGAGCAGTAGTTCGCCTTGGCCTCTCTGCAACATGCCAAAAAGTTATTTTTTCTTGGTAAAGAATCCCTGGCTTTGGAGGATGAGCTTCCGGTGCTCAGAGCCAGAGTTGCTGCATGAGGCACTGTTCACGGTGCGCTACTTTTTTGCACAACACTTCTCTTGGGGATTATTATGAGCATGTATCCATCCATTCCCCTCCTTTCCTCGCGAAGGGTTACACGGCCATCGTCGGGAGACGTTTTGCCCAAGCATTCGAAGACTACAAGCCACATTTAATCGTCAGCGTACACCCGCTCATGCAACATGTGCCGGTGCGAAAGTGCCGGTTATTATTCTAGTGCCACTTCATTCAGGCTCTTCTGTGTTTTGCAGCTGAAAGTTCTAAGCCGCATGAAGACAGATATAAGCTTCCCAGCAACCAAAATCCCGTTCACGACGGTTGTGACAGATCTCACTAGGTGTCATCGAACGTGGTTCCACAAGGTATACAAAGTCTCCCCCATCACTACTTGCTTTGCTCAACGCTCCATGCTTATTAAAGGACGTGGACAAGTGTTTTGTTGCTACCGAACTCGTTGCAGCACAAGCGATGAAGGTTGGCCTTGCCGCCAACCAGCTCGCATGTTACGGGTTGCCGATTAGACCTGCATTCAATCTACCCTCGAAGTCAAAAGATGAAATATGTCATCAACTCGGGATTGACGCGGAGGCTCCCACTGTCATGTTGATTGGTGGCGGAGAAGGAATGGGAAAGCTCGAAGCGACTGCTGAAGCTCTTGCAAAAACGTCTGGCCCTTAATCCACTTGCCCACTAGCTGTTCAGTCAATTTTATTTTGCCCCATCATGAATGATTTCTCCTGGTGCAATGGCCCTCCTCAGAGGTTATCTTCTTCACAACAACTGATAATAATATGCGGTCGGAATGTCAAATTGGCTGAAAAACTTGCTTCCCGCGCTTGGCCTATGCGGGTACTCGTGAAGGTGCGACAACACAATCTCCGCACATGGACTTGCATTTCTGACGAATGCACATGGATGTCCAGGGCTTTGTGAATAACATGTCTGAATACATGTTAGCTTGTGATTGCATTATAACAAAAGCCGGCCCTGGTACAATAGCTGAAGCTTTAATATGTGGCCGGCCAATACTTCTGAACGGTGATCGATTTGCTTACTCGGCACATCATCAAGAACGCTGAGCCTCTCCCTTGCTCCATCCTTTCTAGGTTTTATTCCATGTCAAGAGGAGGGAAATGTATCTTTTGTTCTGGACAATCGTGTCGGCTCTTACAGTGAAAGTCCTGAGGAGATGGCGGATATTGTGGCGGACTGGTTTGAAGGCGATGGTGAAGAATTGAAGAACATGTCGAGAAGAGCCACGGTGCTCGGCAGACCTGAAGCAACTTTCGATATTGTGCGAGAACTGTCAGGTATGTTTCGCATGCAACCACTTTTACTGGTTTATTTTGGTAAACTTTTGGCTCGTCTGAATAGACATGGCATGCCGAGCTCATTGCGACCAGGGCAGCATTTGAGCATTTAACCGCATAAAGCTTGAGCGTCTGTGTATGTTCCACACATGATGGTGTTTTCTTTTATTATTCCATGGGGGTCAATAACATGGCGGAAATCTTTCCTGGAGGTGTTGTCCCACACGATTGTCGTCCAACCGCCATGGGCTGCATGCCACATCAGATATTAGCCTCTGATCGGATGGCGTTCATGAGGGGCCATTATCACTCACCTGGGTTAGAGCGCGATTTGCCCGTCGCCGCCCCAGCCAGGCCTTGTTTTTTTGCCTTGGCCGCACCTCCGCTGTGGAGCCCAATCCAGGATATCTTTACTCCAGCGTTTATTACAGTATATATTCATAATAAGACTCGCGGTATTCGTTCTATGTACGTAGTACGTATGATAGCTTATTATTACTTATAAATATTATTCGGCATAGCCGATCTTACGGGGATTTCCCGAAAAAAATTCAGTTCGCACCTGGTATCGTTAATCAAGGTCGAAGGTTTATTTTCCCCATACATTGTCACACATTTTGACATCGTTAACTCATAATCGTTGGTTTAGCGTTACATATATATTAAGCCTTCATTGGACGGAATAAACCAATTTTCTTGAGTCACGTATGAAAAATTTGTCCGATGGAGTTTGCCATACGTGAGGGCATTTATATGTTATATAAACCAATAATTTCACATTTATTTGATAAATTATTACATACAAACATAATAATATTTGACATGAACGTCACGTAAAACGTTACGTTCCGCAATTCTACATGATTTAATATCCATGCGGGGGGCTATGCCGACACACCTGGGAACGAACCCACACAATCACGTTAAACACAACTCTTGTTCCTTCCTGGAATTTTTATTATTATTATTGATCAATAAAATATTTCAAGAACAATAATAATATATATGTGTGCGTATCCAAATAATAACATATATTAATAACCATTCTTCATTATTAAATCTTGATCTTATTTATTCACTATTTATTAGATCATGCATATATGATGCATGCATACATGCATATTATTGTAAACTTGTTGTAATTTTTTACAACATGTCGATGTTGGAATTTTGGAAATTTACAATATCTATCTATCTGGTTGGAAAACTACACAATCAAGTTTACAACATCTCCAAACAGAAAAAATGCTGTGTATTTTGGGAAAATTACAACATCGGATCCCCAAATCCCCCGAAATTTACTAGTTTACAACAAAATTACATTACCTCATCACTTGACTGCTGCTTGTATAATACCTTGTGATTTTATTATATTATCGAACGACGCGTATATTTAAAAATCCTTATTTTATTTTAACCGTATTTTATTTTAACCGAATAGGTTCTCATACGCATACAATTACGCAAGAAACGATGCATAATCGCAGAACACACATAGACAACTCGTAATATGCATATAAATAGTCTAGTGTACGCATACATTATTCATGCAGTACGGAAATGAAAGTACACAGTTCAAAAACATTACGAAGGAATTTTATTGCGATTTTTCAACCCGTGACAGTATCTCGTATGGAAAATTGGTTAGATTTTTAATTCAAAAAGCTTCGTAAATATAGCCATGGGTCGCCGTTTGGCACACAAGGTCGGGGCACCTTCAACATGCTGAGAAGTAATGTGACCGGGTAAATCCCCGTTTCCGCACGTGGACATCACGGCCAAGTATTCTAATAATTTTCGTTTCAAGGTCCCGGGGTCCATGGCGCGCGAACGTCCGAATCTTGCTGATCCGGACAAATGCCCTCATGAGCACTTCAAGACCTTGAAACGAAAATTGTTTGAATACTTGGCCG
>Ga0302114_10000649_pt1 | contig 23962 bp, 6 predicted proteins | sample AG5_Surface_MG_FD_203107 | JGI IMG/M metagenome (GOLD analysis project Ga0302114, IMG submission 203107) | Marine microbial communities from Western Arctic Ocean, Canada - AG5_Surface | ecosystem: Environmental > Aquatic > Marine > Oceanic | place: Canada: Western Arctic Ocean | collected...
GACTGTATTGTACTGTATCGTTATTATTGATATTTGCTGTATTAAGTAATTCAATAATTACCTTTCCAGTTGTTGATTTAACAAGATTATAATCAACTCCAACCGTTTTGATTACTCCGTTTATGGTTAGGATTGCTGTTACTGTAGTTGACCATATTGCAACTGTTGGAATTTGAGATATTCCTGTAACATAAGTTAATGAATTTCTGTCAATTAAATCAGTGCCATTGGCGCCAATTGTAGTAATTGATACCCTGTTACTACCGCCTATTTCATAACTACTATCTCCGTCAATATGTAAAGTATTGTCAACCCAATTAATTGAATATAATTCATTAGGTAAAATAACACCGTCTAACTGTACAATTATATCTGAATTTGAAAAAGGTATTCCAGGTAATGCAAATGTAGTAGTACTTGTATCTAACGTATAATGAACAACATCAATCTTGCCTACACCTTCAGATGGTTTGTGAAATACCTGTATATCCAGTGTATCAATTAATTGCCCAGGTACTAATTCTTCAGGACCTTGTGATGTTAATGGAGAAACAAAGTCGTCACCGTCAACATTAATTGATTCTGGAAGAACTCCGGTTGCTGTAGTATATCCTAGATTACCGCCTGACAATGCAATATCAAAACTTTCTGGTGACGGTGTAAAGCTTCCGTCACTGACTGCTTTTCTAATTATGACAATATCTTCATCTGTTGTTCCAACTATTTCATTAAGAATAATAACTGTTGTTGAGCCGTCACCAATTATAGTTGACATTCTGACATTATTGATAATTGTTGACCCATCAAAATTTGGACCATCGATTCTTATTCCATTTAGATATACATTATATTCAACTCCATCTGCTAATGCAGAACTCATATGGAATACACTTGTACTTCCGTCAAGTATAAAAATTTCATCTTCATACACACTATCAAATGCATCCCATGGCTGAATACCAAACCCTTGAGCTTCAAACCCTTGCTCAGTTCCAAAATTGGTGCCTTCATATACCGATTTAGAATTACTGACTCCTTTAAGTAGTTGGGTTAGATCTTTACCAGGCATATTGCTAGTAGGAGTGTAAAAGAAATTGATTCTATCAGCTGCATCTAACATTCCAATATCTTTTTTATATGTAATAACTATATTATCAGTTATTAAAGGAGGGTTATTAAAAGTTATATATCCAAGATATCGATCATATCCTTTGGTAATATCCAATTTATTTTCAACAGTATAATTATTTGAAATTAATAATTTAGAATTTATTGTTACACTAAACTGATTGGTTTTTATATCCATTGGCCATTTTAATGTAAATATTTTTTTTGACCCAGTTCCTGTAAATGATTCACTTACTGACAATGTAGTAACGTAATATGATCCTTGAACTCTATCAAATTTCATAATCATGTGGTTAGATCTAACCACACTATTGCCTAAAATTGCAGTAGCAGTTGCCGTAGTGCCATTACTAGACGTGCCAATTGTTATCAACGGTGCTTCAAAGAATTTTAAAGTTTTAGGATGACTAACTATATCGATGCTATTTACAGAACCATTTTTTAAATAAGCATATGCAATAATATCGCTGTCTCCAATTTTAACTGCTGGAGTATCTATATACCCGCTGCCTCCATTGACTACCTTTATCGAAACTACATCAAATCCAACATTATCCTTCCAATTTTTGTAAGGATAATTATTATACCTTGATTCTAAATTAGCAATTGAGTTAGTTGTTTTGTTATATACCGCTGACGAAGTTTCAATTAGTCCATTATAATAACTTGGCGGAATATCAAAATCAGATGTCATAGTTTGTGTATTAGACAAATTTTCATAACTTGATATATACTCTCTTACTTTAGTTTTAAATGGCTTTACTTCGTTTACATAATCTTGATAATTTTCTAAGTTATCGTTTTGATAGCTTCTAGTTTTCTTAAATGTTCCTAAATTATGTTTAGCTGTTACAAAGCTACTTTTAAATGCCCAATCTAATCCTGGTTGTTCGGCAAATGCATATCGTAAACTAGCAAAGAATAAATTATAATATTCAACTTCAAGGTCGGCAATAAAAATATTATCTTTTAATACTGACATAATTATTCTTAGTTCAGTTACTGGTTCTTTATCATAAAAAGATGTATCGTATAGTTTTGAATCAAATCCTTTGCTAGTTGTAATTGTATCATATAACGTTGCTGACAATTCGATTGTACCATTTTCTCTACCAATTGTCTGGTAATTAATTGTGTAATCTTCAGTAACTATATTATTAGTTTTCTTTAATAATAACCATCCTCCGGTACCAATAGTTTTAATTTTTACTATATCGCCAATATTAGTATCTAACGAAAACAACTGATAACTTTGATCTACTGTTTTATTAATAGTTGTTAATTTATTGTATTCAGTAGCATACCAATCTTTGTAACTCCAATATTGTCTTGTATCATAAGACTGAATATTAGTTCTTTCCCATACTCTAGTAGTCTTATTGTACTTGTATATAGTCCAAACGTTTTCAACAGTTGAATCTGTTTTAACTAGTACGGTATAATCACGTACTGTTAATACTGTGTCTGTTGAATATTTTTTCCCTGAATTCTTTACAGTAACGCTTGTTACTTGTCCTAAATTATTAATAGCTGACTGTAGTACTCCATATGTTCCTGTTGACGATATTATTTTTATAACCGGAGCATTTACATAACCTCTTCCAGATTTTACTATATCAACTCTAATTATTTTTCCATTACTAATTATAGGCAACAGTTCAGCTTTTTCAAATTTAGCCATTATTACATTATCAAGGTCAGCAACAGTGTCAACTATAGAATCATATATTCCTGTATCTGCGTGTGGAATGTTATCATAGGTTGATAATTTAGAAATATCATAATTATCAACAATTTGGTATTTACATAATACAGAGTTTGCTCTTTCGATAACTTGTTTTAATGCTTCTTTATTATTAATAAACATTCCTTGTCGTGGATAATTTAGAATTCCGTATCTATTATTAACCGGTAAAGACATTTCAGGTAATTTTACTTCTTGTAAATCGTAACCAACTAAACTGTCTAACCATTTTTGTTCAATTTCTTTATTTAATTTTTCTCTTCCAATTATTCCTTCGGCTAATAATTGATATTCTCTATGTAAGTTTGTTTCAAGCTTTTCATTTTTTAATAATTCAAAACGTAATATAGAATTAGTTCCCTCAATAAAACTTTTGCAATTATGCAATACAAATTTATCAGTGTCAAGTATTTCTACATAACGATATCCTTGCGAAGCTGGATCAGATATAAGATTTGCAACAGACATTGCATCTAATGACCTAAAGTTTACTGAAGGAATTGTTTGTTTATTTTTAACCCAATAAAAATATTTTTCATTGAATGTTTTAGAAACACTATCAAAAACTCGTTTTATACTATACGCCTGATCGCCGTATAATGGTACTCCTGATACGCCCTTTGACACGCCTTCATTGGTGTTACTTAATGCTGTCCATTGACTCGGCGTTAACGTTGAACCAACCCATTCGTATATATCAACACTTGTTCCAAAAATTAATTTATTACGATGAGCTGCTCGATAATGCGAGTCGCCTTGATATGGATCATACCATGCTGAAGTAGATAGATTCCACCATAGTTTTCCTTCATACTCTTCATTCCACGCCGAACTTTCGTCGACTACTATGTTTGCTACAATATTTCCAAGTTCGTCTTGCGAATTAGTCGAATATATTGCTGGATCATAAAATGTTTTATATGCTATTTCAATATCAGCAACACGCGGTATTCTTCCCTGTCGACAGTCAACAACATCTAACGACGTTAAAAGATCATCTGTATCTAAGGAATATATTAGAACCCTTTTAATTTTGTCAAGATTTATCATTCCATCTTGAACTGCTAACGATGTCCAAGAATCAATATTAATAGACGATCGTATATCAGTAACTATTCCAACTGTATCAGCAGTAGTTAAATTAACAATTGTACTGTCACTAGTGTCAGCAGGATCAACATTTGGCAACCCTACGTAAATATGATTATTTGAAAAAACAAAATTCTCTAAATCTAATCCTGTTGTTTTTCTCTGGTAGTCAACATCCTCAGCAAATATAAAATTACTTCCTATATTTTGAAATACAAAAATTCTTCCTGTATCTTTGGTTATATTTTTAAAAGTAGTGGAGTTACTATCAAATGTAGTATTTGATCCATTTTTTGTTCCGTTTGAATCTAAAACATATTTTGAATAGACTAGTGTGTGATCAGCTAATTGATCAACAATATAGTTTTGTATAAATTCATCGTAAGTATCAAAACTTACCACTAATCTGCGATCAGTATTTTTTGCAGATACTGCAAGTTTATTTTTACTAAAATCAAGACTAGTTCCAAAAGATTCGTGACTCTCTTGATATATACTTTTTAATGTTTGATCTAAGCTATAAGTTGATACATTATTTGTAGTAGTTTTTTTGTATACATATACACATCCTTGATCCATTCCGTCGTCGTCGTTGCCCGGTGCACCAATGGCAATTTTATCCCCATGATCGTTAACTGCTAAACAATATCCAAATTGTTCATGTATATTTGCTGAATTAATATCTTGTATATATGTCCATCTACCTAATTGATTTAAATATATTGAAATTTTATCATTAAATCCGTCTGACGATTTAAATGCTAATACATCTCCTAATTCGTTAACATCAAATACTTTTCCAATATTAACACTGCTATCTGCCGACGAATCGTCAGCTTCATCTGCAATATTCATTCCTGTGCGAGGAACATATCCTGTGTGTTCAACAGTGGTATTTGATATGTCTGTCCATGCTGCTGTTACAGTAGGCGCATTGCTTCCAGCGGCCATTGTAATACTTGCTTGAAACAAGTCTCCATTATACAGTACTATGTCTAAGTTATTATATTGAGCAGAGTTGCTGTAGTTGCCTTTAAATTTTCTATCAATACTGTAATTCCATGTAGAACCATTGTAATCTATAAAGTAAATTCTACCCGAGCCAGGAGCACCTACAAATAATCTATAAGTATCTTCGGCTATTGTTTTTCTTATCTCAACATGATATCCAAAATTCTCATTTGCTAACGGAGTCGGTGATATTATACAAGAGTGATAATCATAAGCGCCTGTTTGATAATTTTTTTCATATAGGTAGACTACACCTTGATTAGTTATACTGCTTGAAGTTCCATCTTTATTAGCTGTAAGCATAGATACAACTTTCCAATCTTGACTTTGATCAGTAATTGTACTGTTATCGCCTGACACAGTTCTAAGTGCTTCCCATAAAATTCCTCTATCTAAAACAATATCACCTGCACTATAATTTCCTCCACTAGTTAACACTCCAACTAATTTTGATTTAACATTAGTTGCTAGAGGTGCACCAACTGCAATAAATCTTTCATTTGATGTAACTGCTGTAGAAAATCCATAATTAGACGAAGTGTTGTGCAATGTAGTATCTGCAATTCGAGATTGTGATAATGTTAAATTTTCAAATTCAGTATTACGTGCAAATATTCCTATTTGTCCTACACTGTTATATGTAGGTGATCCAATTGTAACAATATTATTTAATTTGTTTGATGATATACTTGTGCCAAATGCACCAGCAACATCATCAAGACTAATAGGATTAATAATTTCATTGTGTAGTTTAAAAATGTTTTGATTCTCATACACTTCCCATACGTTACTACCGTTATTTTCTAACCAGATTCGGTCACCTGGTGTACTATACAAATCAATTGCCAAACTATTTGCTGTTTCAACATCTGGAAATTTACGAGTTACAAGTTTAAGTACATTTGTCGAGCTTAGTGCTGGAAACTGCTCTTCTTCATTAATTGCTTGCGCAGTTAATAATCCAACTTCAGTTAATCCATCTTTAACTTCTAAACTGTTTACTTTATAAAATCCTGTAACTATACTATCTGAACGTATACCAATTATATCGTTAACACTTAAATTTACATATCCATTAAAATAACAGGTAAACCCTTGTACAAAATTTCCTTGTTGATCTAGTTGATATCCAACTGGTAAATTTAGTGCAAAACTATTAATTATAAGTTCATCAGCATGTTCTACTCTATAAACATTCCAACTATTTAATTCATGTGTTACCCAAATAAATTCTCCAGTTGATATAGCATTTATATTTAAATCAAGTATATTATCTCTAAAGGTAACAATAAATGAAACATTTTTTTCATTTACAAATCCTGAATATCTAGTTGAAAATTCATTATTAGACTTTTCAGTAAATGGATTATTATTATAATCCTCAGGAGTAATGTGTAATAAATTTTTTGGTATTTCATATACTAAATCATTACGTGATGTTTCAAAATCAACTAATTCAAAAATTTGAGGCTCTAATTTTATTTTAGATTCATCTAGTTTAAATTCAAGTTCGTTAATATTATCAAATGATCCAAGATTTCCTACTCGTATTGCCCATTCTTCATAAAATTCTAAACTATCTTTTTTAGCAGTACTTAATCGATCAAATAATTTTGTTAAAGAATTTTTTGTACCTTTTTCTTGTATATAGCCTTGATAAAATTTATACTGACTTGAACTATCTGTAATAATATTTGACAGGTATTCTCTAGGCTGATATCCTATTAGATGTTGAGCCATTTTTTGTTGCTCGGAGTCAAAATTATCATTATCTAGGTCATAAAATTCAGTAAATTGTAGTGCTTTATAGTCCCAATTAGGTAATAGTTGTCTAGTTGGTTTTTTATCCAATAATGTCCAAAGCTCTGGATTAAATTTTTCTGTGCTAGAATGTGTAATATTAGCAGAATAAAAATACTGTTTATATTGTACTACATCGCCAATTGTATAATCATTCCATACGTTCCAATTATAAACTTTTGGATCATCAAAAATAAATCCTGGTATATTATAACTTCCATTCCAGTCAGCTGTACGATGGCCTACTAGTTTAATTCTATCTTGGCGATACCCAGTTGAAGTTTGATAAATGGTATCATTGAATACCGTTGAATTATCTATTAGTATAATATGTTCTTTTTGAACTAATGGTAAATTTACTGAGTATATTGAACTATTATCATCTAACGGTTCAATACCAAAAGTATTTTTTTCGTCCCTGTATACACTTATAGTGTTATTAGTTACTACCGACCCATCATTTGACAATATTACATAATCATTATTTGCCGAGTCTTTTAAATTATCAACAACATGATATTTTCTTTCAAATATTAACGAATTAGCAAAAGGACTTAAACTTAGAACTGTTCCGTTATCCCAGTTTTGTTGTGTCCAAAATAGGAATTCTTTTATTAATAAATTAACATCTTCAACTTGCTGAGTTTCGTTATTAAAATGATCAAAAATAAATCCTTGTAACTGAAGATAATTTTCGTACCCAAGTAAAAAGTCAACTAAATCTTGGGATGTTTCTATTAAATGACCATAGTTAAACCGTGTTATTGTACTTTCAAAATGAGTAGCAACTAATGCTGTAGTGCCACCTGCTAGAGGTAATTTAGAAAGTTTTGTAAATTTTTTATTATCAAAATTTTCTGTACTTTCATGTGTAATTGTAGATCTATAAAATTCATCATTATATTGTACTACTATTCCAGAAACATATTGCTCATCTTGATTCCATTCTACAAAATCTTCACTAATTCCTCCAACAGTTATTAGTGTATCACCAGCTTGTCTAATAGTTTTATAAATGTCAAAAAATGGTCTTTTATTATTGTATCCAGAGATTAAATATCCTTTACTTGATTTTTCAACAATAATTCCACTTATTGATACTAAATCAATAACACTACTTGTATTAAAAAATATTTGATAGTTTTCATCTGGAACAAATACTGTACTTTTGTTTAGAGGGCTACGACTGTCTAATATTAATTTAAGTTTTGATTTATCTGCATAGCCTCCTAGTTTTATTGAAAGTTGATTTGTTAGTCCAGTTAGTGTATCTTTATATAAAGTATATGCATTTAGATTTTTTCCTATTAAAAATGCTGAAATATAGTTTATTAGTCCTGACGAATAAACTATATTTTGTGTATTATCAAATGTTGGAAATACCAGTGCTGACAATTCAATTTGTTTCTGCGTTGAACTATAAACTAAATTAGTAGATAAATCTCTATTAATTCTGCTAGTATCAAATCCTAATCCCATTACTTTAGCTGGTTCTGATAATACCCATGCTGTTAATAATGCAAACGGATACTCTGAACTTCGACGCCATGCTGTTTCAACTGGAGAATAATCTCCAAATACCCACGATGTATTAGCTGTACTAATATTAAATTCTTGTGCTAATCCTGAATCATACGGACTTAGTAAATTTCCAGATGAGTCAACAGGTATATAATTTAGTAAATCAGTACGTATATATTTTTTATTTTTAACAATTGTCTTTCCTGGCTCTCTAATTATACCTTGTGATAAATCTTGCCACAAAATTAAATTATCTTTTGTATACGGAGCAACTCCGTATACAGTATCCCACCAAGTAGGTTTAATATAGAATCCTATCATTTCCCAAGGATGAGAGTGAGGCCTATCAGTATCAAAGTAATCTTTATATATACTACGCCAGCTTCCTTGGAGTACTTCGTTATTATACGAATTAAGATAGGAATAATTATATGTAAATGAATCAGTTGATAAAAAGTCATTATTTTCACTATATACCAAATTACCAGCTGTTTCATTCCAACTAACAAAGTCATTAATTAAAATATTATTAATCTTAGTAGTGTTAGATTGTTTAGTACGAAATTTTCCTTTGATAAAATCATGAATATCTAATTTGTTAACATCATATTTTGCTTTAATATTATTAAAAATTCTAAATTCAATTTCTAAAATAATATCATCTCTATAATCGTCAAATGCCTTTATTAAAGATCCATCATGACCTTGTATTACCGAGACCGGTGTATCAAAGTTATAGGTTGTATCAATATACTTCATTGGTTGAAATTTTGGATACAATCCTAGTTTAGTAGGAGTAGGAGGTACAAACCACGAATCAGTTGAGTCATATTCGTAAATGTCTATTATGTCGTTAATAGATGGACTCACTAACAAATTTATAAATCCATCTTTAAAGGTATAATCTTTATCATGTAAAAGTTGTTGATCATTTTTGTAAACTAATACTGATTTAGTTGATAATGTATCTAGTGTAAATGTTGACGATAGAGAAAAGTATAAAACATTAGTAGATGTAATAGTGTGACTAGTTTTTGTAGTTGGGCCAAACCCAATCATATCCATAAATTTAAATGAATTTGACGATATAAAATCTTTAGATAAATTTGAAAGTGCTAAATCGGCATGGTCTTTAGTTGAGCCATGAAACCCTGTGTTTTCTATTTCAAAAATTAATTTTCTTTTAAATTTAGCATATTCAGTTCTTGCATATTTTAAAGAATTAATAATATCTCCATTTGCCGATAAGTGATATAATGCTAGATTTATAGGCCCACTATGTTTAACAAATCTTCTACCATATTTGGCTAAATTACCTATATCTCGCAAATTGTTAATACCCGGATGAACGCCACTAAAATTAGGATGCGAGTCGACTATCGAATCTAGATGATCCGAAACTTCGCCTAATGTAAATGATTTAATATTTTCATTTAACGGATTCTTTTCAAAATTAATAGGCATTTCATAAAACCCATTAGTGTTTTTATCAGTATCGCTTAAACATTTAAAAATAACTAGATCGTCAACTTTTAAGTTTTTAGTAAACACAACACGTCGAAAATTACTTGTATTATCAAATGTATAATCGGTATTTTCAACCTTGCGAACTCCGTTTACTAATACCATAACTTTAAGATCAGTTAACTGAGAACTATTATTGTAAACATCAATATCAAAATTATTTAAAATAGTTGATACTTGTAAATTTTGAATAACATGTTGATAGCTATTAACATTGGCTTTTTTCCAACCTGATGTAAATTCAAAAGTAGTTCCGTCAGTGTTATATTTTTTTAGAAATGCTTTATCAGTATTATATGCAAGTTCAGTTAAACTTGTAGTTTGATATGTTACTGTTTCTGTAAGTAAATTAAAATCAAAGGCAATATCTCCAATATTATTAATACTATTATACGACAAGGAAAATCCTAGTTCAGTATCAACTATACCATTTCCAATTTTATAACTGAAAACTTTATTACCAACAAAACTACTCGAATCATATAATATTTCATCATTTAAACTATTTTGTAGGTTGTCAAATAAATCAAATAATGGTGCCTGATTTATTTTAGTTTTTTCTTGTGCTAAGTTCCAATTTTTTCCATTATAAAAGAACATTTTTCCTTTATAAGAATTGCCCGACTTAGATAAAACAACATCGTTTTCCAAAGGAGCTGCATCAGCTTCTTCCACTAAACCAATTTGTTTAACTAAGTTGTGTGTATGTACTCTTACTTTGTATATTTTTCCAGAAACAAGTATATCAGTATCCGCAGTAAAAAGAACTCGCATACCGTTAACTAAGTCAACTCCGTCGATATTGTATCCAACACTACCTTCAATTGTACTAAACACATCTGAAGTATACGTATCAACTAAGTCGACTTGTGCTTTAGCTTTAGCGCCGTGATTAAATAATTTGAGTCCAGATTCAAACTCAATTATAGGCCGCACTGCTCGTAAACTTTCGTCAACTACTACTGGTAAATTATTTGCCAATAAGGAAGATTCTATTACTGATTTATGAAACCATCTATTGGTTCGAGACCAAGGATTTCTATCAGGACTATTTCGATTTATTGAAATATAATCTCTTATCGTTGGATGTGTTATACTTACATCAAGAGGATCTTCGTCAAATACAGCAGTATCAAAAGGCGACGACTTATCAGTTGTAAACGCATTTGTTGTTACTAGATCTGATTCTGGTATTAAAGAGATACTGTCTCCAACTCCTTCAACATACCACGATCCGGTAGCATATTTTAAAGGAGTTACAGTTCCTTCAAAATGTATTTTCATTCCATTACTTAATTTAGTACCGGTGCCTAATGTATATGTACTTTTTCCAATTAGTTCATTATCAACATCAATTTGAGAATTTTCTGAAATATTAAAAAAGTTAAGTATTCCGCTAGTATCACCGTCTGATTCACTAATATAGAATAATGTATCTGGAATTGTATCACTAACTGTAAATTCAATTACACCATGTTCAATATAGTGTTGAGTAGTTATTTCTAAACTGCCATCATCTTTATAAATGTATTTTTTTATACCAGTAGTATAAAGATTACTTGTATTTTGAATATCAATGTTAGCTGAATAATCTTGATCTATATAACTCCTATTAGTTGCTATAGCAACTGGATATCCAGGACTGTTAATATCAAATTTGTATGTCTGTCCTTTGTACAACTTTAATGTAGGATTATATTTTATTCCATTAGGAGTTACTACAAACACAGTTGAATTACTATCTAGTTTATTTGTTATTTTATATGTACTAACTGCATTGCGTTGTTGTCCACTAATAGCAACTGATCTTGGTCCATTTGGTAACCAATAATATTCTCGAAAGTTTACAAACTTATCTAAATCAATGTGTGAATTCCATGCATAAAACTCTGACGCATTTAATTTACTATGGTTACTAACATCGCCATTAAACTTTTTTATAACTCCAAGATAGTCATTGTAATCTTTATAAAAGTTAACATTTTCATATTCATCTTTTGAAACTAATGCTGGTTCAAATTGATAATTTTCTCTATCAGACGAAACATCATTTAAATATAAATCTGCTATTTCTCGCGAGGCGGAATGGCGCCGGCCAGCATAAGAATTAATTTTTTCAAGCTTTCCTGGAGTAATAAACTGATCTACAGTACTTGATAAAAACTTTTTATTAGCATCTGTCCTAAAATATTTAGGTAAAAAGTTATGCGATTTTTCAGTATTATTATTGTCAACTGGTAACGACATTTCATCTTTGTTAGCCATTAGTAAACAAATCCTCCAGAATTACTTGTTATTGAGTACGACGATGCTGTTGTACTAGTTGTTCCACTTTGTATTGATAAATTTGGCTGGCTAGTTGTAGTTGTTATTACACCTTCGGCTTTTAGTCTATCAGTAGTTATTGCTGTAACTATTTCAACATCATCAACTGTAGCTGAGCTAATAAATATTTCATCAGCATTTGCTCTTATTTCCTGAAGACTTCCAAAATAACTACTTGCATCTCTTGGTACTATTACTATATTACTAATATTTGTAGCTAATTGTTGCATTATATAAGCACTTAGTTCTCCCCAATAAAATGTCTCTCCAAAATCCCAATTTGTTAAAGAAAAATATTGATCAATAGCTGTAATAATTTGTGATTTTAAATCATTATCATTTGTAACCTTTTCGTTATTTTTTACTACTTTAAAAACTGCTTGCATTTTTGACTCACTTATTTTTCCAAATAAAGGTTTAAATACTACAGGATGATAAATTAACTCATCACTAATAGATTTAATTTTGTTTATATCTGTGCTGTATGTTCTATATAATAAATCACTACTTGGCGGAAGTGGCAATGTTGTTAACACTCCAGAAAGATATAATCTATAGTTAGTATTATATTGTTTTGTTAAAAGATACATATCTATTATATTTGTCGAACTAGGATCAATCCTTGCATTTTCATCTGTAGCATGTATGTATTGAAATTTCAAATCACTTCTTCCAGTATATACATTATAATTATAATTGTCTGTAAGTGTCTTGGTTGTACTATTTAAATTATAAAACAATCCTGATGTCTTTGTATAAAATACTGGATTATTTTCTGTTAGTGTATTAATACTTTCATAATCAGCAACTACTATAATATTTTCAACTGTTTGATCAACATAACTATAACTTTCACTATTATTTTTTGTTATTTTTTTAGTAAACACGTATTCAGTAGATTTAACTATTTTTTGAAAAAGATCAATGTCATCAACTATGCCATCATTGTCTGAATCAGAAAAGGCAATTTCTAACTTTTTATTATTAATGTAACCATCATCATTATAAACTGATTTTGATATTTCCCAATTAAAATCAGTTGTATAAGCCGACGTATTAACTGTAGCATTAACGTCAGTGTTAATACTTAATACATTAATAGTATCTTTAATAATTTTTCCTGTTTTTGAATCGTATATTTTCTTATTTTGATCAAAGAAAAATTTAACTTCGGTGTTACTTTCAAAAATATAACGAAGAGATCGATAACTTATATCATATGTACTACCGTTTGTTTCAAACAATAAAATCCAACTAGAATCAGATGCATTACTAGTTGTATCACCAGTTGATGCTATACTAAAATTACTAACTAAATTTAAGTCATCTTGCAAAATAATATCCCATTGCTTGGAATTTCTATCATATCTTAATCCAAAAGTTTTATAAGAAAATATTTGATCTATCATTTCTACTTTGGTTAACGATGTAAGTGTCCTTACAAATTTTGGTTTAATTTCTGATAATATTGCTCCATGAGGAATTTTATCATTTAACGTAATTGGCCCAAGACCTGTAGTTGTATTAGTTTTTCCATCAGTGTAAATACTTATTATTTTAGTCCATTTATAAGTAGAAGATCCTGCGTGGCTTGCAGAACCGACCATTAATGTTCCATCTGGCATAAAATGGTATCCATCTGGCGCAATAAATTTAGCCATAGCACCTGATTCTAGGAATCTTAAAGTACTTTCAGTATAAGAACCTACTGTTGATGCAATATTAGTTGAATCAACAATTTTACCAGTAGATCTATTTGTTTCTGTTGTTACTGACGACCATGTTAACGATAGCTCGTTATATTTTTGATTTGTAAAATTATCTAGATAAAAATTTCTTATATTTTTATCTTTTAAAATAGACGATATTCTATTTTCTATAACTCCTTCAATATCAGTACGAGTTACAAAGCTAAACATTTCTTTAATTAACATGTCCTCTTTGTAAATTACACCGTCAGTGCCAAAAATTCGTGTATTGCTGTATTTGCCTGTTGCATCAACTAAGTCATAATTTCGATTTATTCCGCTAGCAGTTCTATTAACTGCTTTAGATTTTATAATATCTTGACTTACGCCTAACGGGCCAACATTATAGTCTTCTCCTGTGATTAACCTATTTTGTGTATAGTACGTACTCGGAGCATTATCTTTAATACTTTCAGATGTTTCGGCGCTGGATGCGTTACTAACTGTGCTTTTTAAATCTAAATTTATTGTTAACGTTTCGGCTCTACCAATATTACTTACATAAGGCAATGATATTGAAACATTATTAATGTTAGCTGGTAATACTGTAAAATCTCTATTTACACTAGTTCTATAATATATTCTAAATGTGCCTTTTGGTAAATTACCAAATACTCCATCCGAAAATCTCAAACTTATTCTATCATTAATTCTTGTAACAACTGAGTAAAAAGTTTTTATTCCTTTGTTTAGACTATTATAAACAACATTATTTCCTTCAACTGCTTCAACTTGTGTCCATAATTCTTGTTCATTTCCAGATGAATCTAATTTATATAACCATACATCAGTTTGATTTATATTTTCTGCATCAATGTCTACTCTTTGATTAGGAACTGGACTATCTATTACAAATTCTCCCCTTTGTAATTGACCTTGTACAAAGTTAACAAAAAATCCTGAGTTAGCACTTGCTGGACCTTGACTGTTATCTCTGTATAAAAAATTCATACTACTTGATAAAGTTGGAGATTCTTCAATAATTTCAGCATCTTTAATTCCAGTACTTACTGCTTCAAATTCTAGCGCCTGACTGTTTACTGCTTTACTAAATCCATAAACTGGTATTCCAACTTGTGCTAAATTAAAAGAATATTGTTCTGTTGGAATATTAGCTACATTAGCAAATTTTACAGGCTGTCCAAATTTGTTTTGAGATAACATTGCTGAATTTAACACTCGAACAAATTGTTCAAACCAGTCTCGATTTGTTGGATCATTCCATACAATTGATCTACCACTTAAATTATTAGCATTTGAGTCAACTACGTTTTCAGTAGTTGACACACTTGTAAATTTTAATAATCCATGTGCTGCTTGATTTCTTTTTGGACTATACGACAATAATCTAGCTAGGCGTAGTACACTTTCTCTACGTTCTGCTAATTCTATAAAATTTTCTCTAGCATTTAAATCTACACGAAAACTAATGTTTTGTCCAAGAAATGCTATCATGTCAATTAGTGCTAGGTATTCCGAGCTTTCAATATAATCATTGAAGTCTTCAGGATAATTAGTACGAAGATAATCAATCATCGTTCGTCTTAGATTATCAAAATCATAACTTTTAAAATCAGCAAATTTAAAACTTTGATAGACTCTTTTCCAGTCTTCGGCTGCTAATAGTCTAGTTTGTCTGTCAGTTGAGGACATGTGCGCTTTCCTTAATTATACAGTATTTATGTGTATTAGAAAAGTGCGTGTTTAAATTAATCCGTTGTCTCTGTCAAATTCTAACTGTAAAAATTCACTGATGTTGTATTCTAAATACGTTACTTCAAACTCAACTTGTATTCCTGATTCATAAGAATCAACATTAATAGCATCAATTGTTACCCTTGGATCTGATCCTACAATTTCATTTAAATTCTGTATAATAGAATGCTGTAATGTGTCAGTAAATGGTTCAAATAATACATCCCATATTATATTGCCAAACTCTGGATTTTCTAACTTTTCGCCAACTCTTATATATAGATGGTTAAGTATATCCTGTTTTATTATTGCAACATCAAATTTTCTAAAATCTTTGTTTGCGTCAACAGTACTTAATCCCCGATATGACCTATTAGCAATAGGGTTATTAATTGGAGATTTTGGCTCAACTTGAACTAGTTTATATAAGTTTTTTTCTAATGTACTCATTCTATATTTACCTTATATTTTTAGACTTTTTATTTTTTTTTCTAAATCTTCAGCTGTTGCAATTAATACCTTTGTTTCTACTTTTGCTAAACTTACAAATTTTTCAATCTTATCTTTATTATTATCAAGTATGTCTTGTGCAGAACTAGCCAGTTGTTTTAGCTCATTATCTTCAAAATTAAATACATTAAGTGGTGCTAATTTAGCTAACTCGCTAGCAGCTTGAGTAACTGCTATTCCTCCGGATAATTTATTTGATAGCAATGAAGTAGGATCCGATAGTGACTTAATTTTTGAAGTAACTAATGAAGCAGCACCTGAAATTGAATTAGGTACCCTTGAAGATATAACCGAAGCAGCACTTGAAACTGCATTAGTTCCTGACGAAAATCTTCCAGCTGCTGCATCTATTGCATCAGTTCCTGACAGTCCTCTAACTGTTGGACCTGCGCCACCGAACGCAGCTAATGGATCAGTTCCTGACGAAAATCTTCCAGCTGCTGCATCTATTGCATCAGTTCCTGACAGTCCTAATTTTTTAACTAAATCGGCTGCTTGAGTTTCTGTTCCTGACGAAAATCTTCCAGCTGCTGCATCTATTGCATCAGTTCCTGACAGTCCTAATTTTTTAACTAAATCGGCTGCTTGAGTTTCTGTTAGATTAGATACACCAGGATTATCAGTTGCTACTGTGCCTGCTTGCAACGACTGTGGTCCGGTACCATTAATCAAGATATCTTTTATTTTTTCTCCTACACGAAAATCATATCTATCATCAAGTGGACTGATTACATTATAACCATATGGATTTCCCGGCGAAGGTAATGATCCTCTAGGTCCTGGCATATTTTGATGTTTTTGTCCTCTTAGCATTACACCGCCCATTGCTTGAATTTGGGCTTGTGTTACTGGAGAGAAGCCTTCAGGCAAATATGATGCTGCATTAGCAATATCAACTTTGGTAACTTCTCCAGTTCCGCCGTTTTTAATATCAATTAATCCAGCTAAAAATGTATCTGCTTTTCCGTGTGCTGCATTAAGGCCATCGCCTGCATAATAACTTCGTCCTTTTGCTACCATAACGCCGCGGTGACCTTGAACGCTAAAAGGCACTGGAACACTTGCAAATTCTTTCGCAAGATGTAACTGGAAATTAGCAGAATTTTCTTGAGCTGAATAGGTATTTCCTTTGCGTATCAAAGATCCAGCTTTCCATTTATCCAATCTACGTATTGACTTTAATCTTAATAAAATTAAATAATCTTGTATATCAGGAGCAAAAATTGTTCTTTGACTATCAAGCTTTGAAATCTTAACTACATCTAGTAGTGTATCTTTTATAAATTGATAACGACCACATGCTGAAGATGCAACACCTGCTCTGATTCTTGAACGTTGAAATTGTGTAACCTGTGCAAGAGACATACGAATTAAACTAGGCTCTGTTGAATTTGGGTAAAGTGCTGTATAAGGATCGCCTCGAACACCAGTTGATTCTCCTGCTGCAATCAACGATAGCAAGGCTTTATCCTGTTGTGTTATTTCAATAAGAGTGCTCATATTTTTCCTTTACTATTACGGACCTGCTGTAAATGTTCCGTCTTCATTGTTTTCATTGTGCTGTACATCACTAGCAACATAATCATCTGATGCATCTCCGTATGCTGCTTCGATGTAATCGTCAGGAATATGATCAGGTGTGTTAAGTTTATTTGGAGGAAGAGGCGGTATTTCGTTATTTGCTAATCGTTCTTTTAAATCATAAGATCCGCCTTCTTCTTTGGCAGCACTAAAATGCATCGCATTATTATACTCAGTTGCATCGCCTCCCCATCCAAGCCCATGTTTTTTGGCAAGTTCGCTAACGTTCTTAGGCATGTCAGTTGGCAGTTTTGTTCTTTTTGGTGAATAATAACCATTTGTTTCAGGATTGATATCAATAGCGGCGCCAATAGAATGATAATTATTAATAGGATGACTTAATGCATTTTTAGTAAAAATTCCGTGTATTTCTTTTATTGTATAGCCAGTAGCTTCAAGATCATTAATAAATCCCTGGAATGCCGGAACAAGTGCTTTAGCAACCAATGCAGACGGTCCAGATTTAGTGTTTACTGTATCAACTCTATCTCCCTGTCCTTCTGGTATCTTAACTGTTCCTTGAGTAGTTCCTTTGGCTGTTGATGTTGCACCATCTTGGCCTGTTCCTGGTGCTGGATCATATACGTACCCTGAAGTTGAGCGACCTATTGTATTTCTTAAAAATGTATCAGGAGTAAGAACTCTATCATTTGACGGTAATTCGCCAGGTGATTCTCTGTCGGTTTTGGCTTTTTTAAACGCCTGTGGATTCATATTTTCATGATGTGTCCACGGTTCGTGTTGCGGTGCTCTTGTGAGTATTGACTGATATGGCACAGCCTTTGATGCTCCTGGTAACATATAAGGCAAAGTTACAGTTGTTAATTTACTAATAGGTTGAGAATCTGTTGGCTCTGCTGCATCAATTGCTGGACTAGCTGTTGTTCCGGCAGTTCCGTCGGCGCCAGCATCAGCTTCGCCTGCACTATTTAAATGAACTTTTGTTCCATGTAATGCAACATTTCCACTTGACATTAAACTAAGTTTACCGCTGCTATCAAAATGCGAAGTACTGCCTGATTTTAAATTAAATGTTCCATTTGATTTAAGATGTAACGAACTACTAGAATCTACATTAAATGTTCCAGTTGACTTAAGGTGTGTACTGGTTCCTGAATCAGCACAAAATGTTCTTGCTGCACTATTAATAATTGACATTCCTGATTTTTGATATATTGATCCAGCTGCATCATTGTACATAAATGCTCCAGCTTTATTATATGTACTATTTCCGCTTGTATGATATAAACTTTGTCCAGCAGTTTGATGAAAGGCACTGTCAGCTTTTTGAAATATGTTTGTTAATGAATGCAGATTATAATTATCACTAACAGTAGTTTTCATTTCCTGTTTAACATTAATATCATATGTTCCTAATATAGTATGTTTTGAGTCTGCACCAGTGTGTATTTCAGTATCGTGTGTGCTTTCTAAACGTATCCTACCACTTGGTGCTCCATTTTCAACAGCATTTCCGTCACTTGACCTAGCAGATGCTTTGATGTTAACATTACGACCAGCTTCAACATTAAAATCTCTTTCAGCTGTAAAATTAATATCATTATCACTCATTACGGAAATACTATCTTGTGCATGTATATCAATTTTACCATCTGATGATAATTCAATCCAAGCTGTTCCTCGAGAATTAGCAATGTAAATTAAATCTTCAGAATTATGTAATAATATTTGATGGCCTGTTCTAGTTCTTAAACGAATTAGTTCGTTTTGAGGAATAGTATCGTCGCCTTCAGTTTCGTCATTTTCTCTACTTAGATATTCAGGTGCATGATCTGATGCATGAAAGCGTCTAACAAATTTATCATCGCCGTCGTCCATTACAAACGAACTTCCGCCTAATCTACTTCTAAATACATTAGCAGACTGGCTCTTTGTGCCAACTTTGCCTGTTGGTGCATCAATTCTTTTATCTAAAGGACCGGGTGTATTAATTCCAAATACTGCACTCGGAACTTCTCGTCGAGCACTTGATGTAGTAGTTCCTCTTGATTCATCATCGAGTAATCCTTGAATCTCTAATATTTGTGTAAAATCATAATTATATGGTTTAGGATATAATGTTGGATCAAATTTATCAGGCGTTACTGTATGTTTATTGTATTCTCCAACTGGTAATTTTTTTCCTATTAGCTCAGGTGGAGTTCCGGGTGTAGTAAGTTCAGTGGCTGCATAGCCTCCTGGAACCATAAAATTCATATAATCGTCTGCTATACAAGCAATCCAATATCCATAATCAGCATGTCCTTCTGCAAAAATTACAAGAACTAACGTGCCAATGTCAGGTGGGACCATCCACATACCATAACTTTGTTGTGTACTTCTATAATTATCGTCTCCAGATGAACTTTCCAACGGAGTGACACCATAAAAAGGAGATGCATATTTTACAATACGTGTTTCTTTTTCTTGCGAATCTCTATTACCAGACGTACTACTATATAATATTTGTACTTTTAACGATCCCATATATGTTTGATCTAGATGACCTACAACTTTAGCAACAAATGGCCCAGATCCAAAATTAACTGGCATTTTATGAGAAGTACGTTTGACTTTGTTGTTCGACATATTAATTAAATACCTTTATTACATTACTTACATTATTTTTAAGTTGATTAAGTTCTCCAGAAAGATTTTTAGTGGCAAAGTCTTCTGCAGTTGCTTTTCCAAGATTTATCAAATTTTCAATTGGTTGAGATGCTAATAATTTTGGTGCTAATGAGATATCATCAAAAATTTGACTGTGTTCTTTTAATAAAGCTTTTTGATGAGTACCGTACGTTTGTGATAATCCTTTAAGTGCTTGAGGTATTTCGCTTAGTCCTCCAATAACTGCTCCGTTAAGTGATGATTTTGCAGCCTGAAGTGCGGATCCAACACCTTGTGGAAATTGACTTTGTAAGGCAGAAGTTGCGTCTTTAAGTTCCTGTATTCCTAAATCAGGATTAACCCATGGCTTTGCTAAATCAGGATTAATCCATGGCTTTGCATTTTTTATTAAATTGCTAGCACTAGTAGCAGATACTGCACCTGCTAAATCTGACGATACTTGTTTAAGTACTCGACTTACATCAGGAATATCTTGTACCATTGTTCCAAGATTAGGTATATCAATTCCTAACTTTCCTGAAAGTCCTTCAATTGAAGACAGCGAATTTCTTAGATTGTTTTGAATTTGTAAACCAACATCAATTAATTCTTGTGATTTATTTAACATTTCAATAACCGGTGCTGCTGAAATTTTTTCTAACGCTTGAACATTAATTTTTCCTAATCCAAGATCAGCAAATAATGCAGACGATGCATTATTAAAAAATGGTGATAATATTTGATTATTAAATACTTGGTTATTTTCTAAAACAGTTGAAATAAATTTAGGATTAAGATTTGAATTAAAACTTTCAATTACTGAATTTGAAAAATCAACACTGCTATCACTTTGTCCAGGACGCCTTAATAAACTTAGTGTTTGTACAAATTGTCCCTTTGATAAAGCTGTACTAATAGTTATAACTTTATAAACTCCGTTAAATGCACTATTTGGATTTATTTGTAGTGTATTTCTTAGATTGTAATCAATAGCACTATTAAATTTTATGAGAATATCAACTTCAGTTGATTTTGTGTTTATAGTTCCGTTTGTAGTTGTAAATTTGTTTGCTGCAAATCTTTGATTTCCTGCATCATTGTCTATTAAATAATGCGGGTCTCCCCAAATTGTTAAGTCTAAGGCAATATTTTCAATATCGCTTTGCATAACTAATGTTTGAAAATGTTCAGCTACACGTTTTTTATCAGTCTTTTTAGCAGAGCCGCCTTTTATATTTGTACCTGTTGACACTACTTTTTCACTTCGTTGTGGAAATCTTCCAGCGGCTTCTTCATACCCATCAGTTATTTGTGATACATCATTCTGACTAATTGCTGTTTGTTCTTCTGTAGCAACACCAGCTTTATGTTTGTCTTCAGTTGCCTGTGTATCAGTTATTGGTCTAAAAAAACTATTATCAATTTTAAATTCAAAATCAAGTACATCGATATTTTTACCAGTATATGTATAATTATATGCTTTAATACAATCTTGTATTAATTGATTATAATCACGATCGGACGAATTATCAAATTTTCCATAATCCATTTGATAAGGAATTACAGCAAAGATAAATTCATATGCAGGACGGCCTGCACCGTTATCATCACTAATAATTTTTAATTGTCCGTCAATTCTAAACCATTCAATTTTTTTATCAGATCCAGGCTTTAAATTAACTAGTCCTTCGGCCCATTCGCTACTAAGTATTACTTCTTCAATTATTTTTTCTATTTTTGTACCCGGAGAGAACGTAAATTCTCTATTATTTGGATCAATTGACATACTTCCTCGTTTATAAACACCATTATCCCAAATAAGATTGTCAACACCAAAAGGACTGGTGCCTTTTGTTTGAAAATTATCAGTTATCGGACTACTTCCAAACTGATTAGAATTTGAATTTACCTTTGTAGTTCTAGTAAGCGGTCCGGATTGAACTGGAATATCTTTATTTCTATTACCAACTGCTAATGAACCAGTTGGTACGTTATCGTATGTGCTACCAAGTTGGTTTATTGCTGATGTATTTTCGTTAGCATAGTCTTCAGGCGACATTGCGCCATAGTTACTTGAAACATCAGCAGCTTTATTTTTATTATGATCCTGGTAGTCTTCAGGTGCTACTGCACCATGATTTGTAGTGTTTGCTACTCCTGTACCTGATCTAACCTTAAATTTATTTTTATTATGAAAAGAGTAGTCTTCGGGCGACATTGCACCAAAGTCAGTGGTATTTCTAACACCAACTGCTCCTTGTGTTAAACTACGTTGTCCGTCAATACTTGATTGTACTTGAGTAGGATCTTTTGGAAATACAATGTAATATTTGTCTGCAACTGTTTTTTCATTTTTTGAAACTCTGTCTAATTCTTGTTCATTTAACAAAAATTGTAAACTAGTTTCATTTAATGATAAAACTTCATCAACTGACTGTCCTTTTATCTTTACATCTGTAGTTACTTCTTGAAATGTATCTGTAAACACTTGATGATTTGCCGGTATTGCTTTAATTTGATAAGTTGATCCTGATCCTGTGGCGTTAAATTTAAGATCGACAATTTTAATAGCAAAGTCATGTGTGGGCAAAGATTCAGTAGTATCTTTATCTGTATGACCAATAAAGTCAATTGATATTAGAAAAGGTGCTTCCATTGCGCCGGCTCTAAACCCAGCTTCTAATGCTGCAACGTTTAATGATTCAAAGAATAATCCAATACTATATGGTTCAGTAACAGTAAATGACATTTGTGTAGCTTCTGAAGTACTGGTGCCGTTGTTTGGAACTACTAATGCATCTATATTTAAATCATCAATAAAATATTCTACATTTATTCCTAATTGTTCTTCGGCATATGTTTGTATATTTCGACTTCCTGTCGGAGTCCCACCAGAACTAGCAATAATTATATTACTAGAAGATATATGATTACCTGAATTAAAATTATCTATAGTTATAGCCGATAATTTTAATCTATAATTATATGATCTAAAATGATTTAATTTATTAGATTGTAAACTCATATTATGTTCCTATAATAGATGACAATAAATCTTTTTGAGGAAGATATATACTAGTACCTGCTTTAAAATCAAAGACTGGATCTTTTAATATGTCCATATTTCTTACAGAGAACACCCACCAAAGTTTTGGAGTTCCGTACAAATCAAATGCTAACAAATCGGGTCGATAAGTATATTGAGCTTTTATTTCATATAGTATATCTGAATCTTGTGCCGGAATACTTCTCTTTTGATACATTCCTAAATGATTTGATTGATTAAATGGCGTAGTTTTCCAAGGACTTGTATGAGAGTACATTATATTATTCCTTTATTTGTTCCAATATAGTGTCCTTTAGCAAATTCGTCTAAACTAAAATTTGAAACTTCATTACGGCTGTATGTTGGAGATACTAATACGCTAAATCTTCCTAAAGTTGGCACATATGAATATGTTGCCGAATCATTGTTAGTAAATTTTCCAGTTCTAGCTGAAAATGTTACAGATCCTGGAGAAACTGGAACTTTGATATAATCAACACTATCAGGAAGATCAATAGTTACGTTTTTAACAACTACTGGAACTTTATTATATACTACATCGCCATAACCGCTTAGATATACCAGCGGAGGCGGAGCACCTGAATTTGACGACTTGCCATAGAACATCTT